>FLNY01001948.1_pt1 | contig 48316 bp, 35 predicted proteins | sample 1140381 | NCBI WGS metagenome assembly FLNY01 (sample SAMEA3878172, study PRJEB12797) | bioreactor metagenome | biome: Moose rumen | place: Sweden | collected 2011-10
GTGAATTATATCAATGTAAAATGGCGAGTTAGAAACTCCCGAAACTTAAATAAATAATATAATATGAGAAGAATCTTTTATTTATTAGTTGCCATCATATCATGGGCCATATCAACCCCTTTGATTTCCCAAAACACATTTGAGGTTGGAGATGGTGCTTTTTTATTAAATGGAAAACCTTTCATAGTGAAAGCAGCAGAAGTACATTACCCAAGGATTCCAAGGCCGTATTGGGAGCACAGGATTCAGATGTGTAAAGCGCTTGGAATGAACACAATCTGTATATACATATTTTGGAATATACACGAACAACAAGAAGGTGTATTCAATTTTGAAGACAATAATGATGTAGCAGAATTTTGCAGAATTGCTCAAAAAAATGGAATGTACGTAATAGTACGCCCTGGACCATACGTTTGTGCCGAATGGGAAATGGGAGGACTTCCATGGTGGCTGTTAAAGAAAAAGGACATAAGATTAAGAGAGGAAGACCCATATTTTATGGAAAGAGTAAAAATTTTTGAACAAAAGGTGGGTGAGCAACTTGCACCATTGACCATCCAAAATGGAGGTCCAATAATTATGGTACAAGTAGAAAATGAGTATGGTTCTTATGGGGAAAACAAATCCTATGTGTCAAAAATTCGAGATATAGTAAAAGCTTCTGGTTTTGATAAGGTTGCTCTTTTTCAATGTGATTGGAGTTCAAATTTCGAGAAAAACGGTTTAAATGATTTAATATGGACAATGAATTTTGGTACTGGAGCAAACATTGACGATCAATTTCGCAGATTAAAACAATTAAGGCCAAATTCACCATTAATGTGTTCAGAATTCTGGTCAGGATGGTTCGACAAATGGGGAGGCAAACACGAGACACGTCCATCTAAAGATATGGTACAGGGGATAAAGGATATGTTAGATCGCAATATTTCATTTTCACTATACATGACTCATGGAGGCACTTCATTTGGTCATTGGGCAGGAGCAAATTCTCCCGGATTCTCTCCCGACGTAACCAGCTATGATTACGATGCCCCAATAAATGAATATGGCCATCCTACCGAAAAATTTTATGAATTACAACGTCTATTACAGAATTATTCAAGTGAAAAGTTGCCTAAAGTACCAAAATCTTATCCATTAATTACAATTCCACAAATTAAATTTACTCAATATGCTCCTCTGTTTGACAATCTGACAACACCAATTAAGACAGAAAAAATAAAAACAATGGAGGAGTTTGATCAAGGCTGGGGTTCTATCATTTACAGTACAACCCTACCCGAATTAAAGGGACAAAGCAAATTGAGAATAAACGAAGGTCATGACTATCTTCAGATTTTCATTGACAACAAATACATAGGTTCCCTTGATAGAAGAATGGGAGAAAAAGAAATTGTACTTCCGTCTTGTTCAAAAGGATCTAAACTAATGGTTGTTGTTGAGGCTATGGGTCGAATTAATTTTGGAAGAGCAATAAAAGATTTTAAAGGTATTGTGGGTGATGTTAATCTAACAATTAATTTAGATGGAAATGACTTTTCTTCCAACTTAAAGAATTGGGAAACATACCTAATTCCAGATATATACGAAAACTATAAAAACAAGAACTATATTTCTTTGAACCAAACTAATGTAAGAGACAATTTTGGACAGAGGATTCCTGGTTTTTACAAAGCGTCATTTGAGTTGAAAAAAACTGGAGATACATTTCTCGATATGGAATCATTTGGGAAAGGATTAGTTTACGTTAATGGCAGAGGCCTTGGGCGATTCTGGGAAATTGGTCCTCAACAAACGGTATTTGTTCCCGGATGTTGGCTAAATAAAGGTAAAAATGAAATAATTGTATTTGATATATTGGGACCAAAGAATGCTATTACAGAAGGATTTGCAACACCTATCATAGACAAACTACTGGAAGTTGAGCCACCTATTCATCGCAAAGAAGGCGAGAACTTGAATTTACAAAATGAGAAGCCTGTTGTCTCTGGAAAATTTGAAAACCGAAATGGTTGGCAAGAAATTAAATTCAACGAACTCCATGAAGGAAGATATGTATGTATTGAGGCTTTAAATTCATTTGATAATAAAGATTATGCTTGCATAGCAGAAATTTATCTGCTAAATGAATCAGGTGAACGACTTTCAAGGGAACCATGGAAAATAAGATATGCAGACTCCGAAGATTTTGAAACGGGAAATAAAGCCGCAGACAAAATTTATGATTTACAAGAATCAACTTATTGGAGTACATCAAAAGATGTTAAATTTCCACATACAATAGTTATCGACCTAGGTAAAGTTCATGCATTAAGTGCAATTCAATACTTACCTCGAATGGAATCTAACATTCCAGGAGGAATTAAGGACTTTAATATATATATAAAACAAGAAGACTTTACATATTAGCTAAAAAAGAAAATCCTCGTCAATGACGAGGATTTTCTTTTTTAGCTAATGTTTTAATATTCATTATAGAACCATTTAACATAGCAGAAATCTTGTCTATGAGGAAGATCCGCGTTCTTAGGATATAAACGATAAGCAAGTTTAAATGCACCGGCATTTGGTAATTGTAATGCCCCAGAGAACGTAAACAAATTACCATCTCTCTTTGTTACATCAAATTGTTGTATATAAGATATATGTTCTTTACCTTCATCGTCATTTTGTAAAACTACTAATTCCAATCCAACCACGTCATCAAGTCCTTGCTCATCAACCACAAAACTCAATGGATATTTTTTACCACTGACAAATTGTCCAGCTAAAACTTGTTCCTCACGATTTACAGAAACAACATTGATTTTTTCCCATCTTTCAGCTACTTGTTCCTTCCATAAGGCAATAGCTTTTGCTTTTGCATAATTATCTTTCAACAGCAATTGGGCTCTCTTTGCAAGAGGATTGTAGAATTTTGTAAAATAATCATCAAGTTGACGTTTCATGGTATAATGTGGAGCAACTTGTGCTATAGAATTTTTAATTGTACGAATCCATCCCTCACTATAACCTTTTGAATTTCTTGCATAATAAAGTGGAAGAATTTCATTTTCCAGAAGAGAATAAATCGTTGCCGCATCAAGTTGGTCCTGTTGCTCTTGATTTTGGTATGTGCGTTTTTCAGTCAATGCCCATCCCGCACCTTCGCGATATCCTTCAAGCCACCAGCCATCTAATACAGAGAGATTTACAACTCCGTTCATTAATGCTTTTTCTCCAGAAGTTCCTGAAGCCTCCAATGGACGAGTTGGGGTATTCATCCAAATATCAACACCAGTAACCAACCTACGAGCCAACTTCATATCATAGTTTTCGAGGAAAATGATTTTACCTAAAAATTCCGGACGTCTGCTAATTTCGTATATTTTTTTAATTAGTCCTTGACCAGCTCCATCGTGAGGATGGGCTTTTCCTGCGAACAAAAATTGAACGGGATAGTTCGGATTATTTACTATTTTTGCTAATCTATCAACATCTGAAAACAATAGATGAGCACGCTTGTAAGTAGCAAAACGACGGGCAAAACCGATTAAGAGTGCGTTAGGATTAATTTTTTCTAATAATGAAACGATTCTCGATGGATCACCTTGATTCTTTAACCAATCTTCTCTAAAAGCATTCTTAATATATTCTATTAATTTGAGTTTTAAAGTTTGACGTGTTTTCCATATTTCAGCGTCTGGGACATTGTAAATTGATTCCCATAGTTTTGCATTTGATTGATCATTATAATAAGATGAATCGAAATGTTTATTATATAATTTCTTCCATTCTGAAGCAGACCATGTTGGGAAATGAACACCATTTGTAACATAACCCACATTATCCAGTTCTTCAGGGAAATAGCCTTTCCATATTCCATTAAACATCTCTTTTGACACTTTACCATGTAACCAACTAACACCATTAACCCAAGATGAAGTGTTACAAGCGAATGTTGACATACAGAAACGTTCATTGTGGTCTTCAGGATTTATTCTGCCCATACCGATAAACTCATCCCAAGTTATACCCAAACGTTCAGCGTATCCTCCCATATATTTGCCAAACAGGCTTTCGTCAAAATAATCATGTCCGGCAGGAACAGGTGTATGAACTGTATATAATGATGTTGTCCTAACCACTTCAAGCGCTTCATTGAATGACAAACCTTGTTCAACATAATCTGCAAGACGTTGAACGTTGCAAAGAGCTGCATGACCTTCGTTGCAATGGTATATATCTTTTTTTATTCCTAATTTCTTTAAAGTCAATATACCACCAATACCTAACAATATTTCCTGTTTCAAACGATTTTCCCAATCTCCACCATAAAGACTATGAGTAATAGATCGATCATATTCACTATTCATTTCATTATCTGTATCAAGAAGATAGAGTTTTATGCGACCAACATTCACACACCACACATAAGCATGAACTGTATAGTTATTATAAGGAACATCAACAACAAGGGGTTGTCCATCATTATCCATTTGGCGTTCAATAGGCAATTCACCAAAATTCTGAGACTCATATTTAGCCACTTGATCACCATTCATAGATAGTGTTTGTGTGAAATATCCAAATCTATATAAGAATCCAATAGCACACATGTCTACATTTGAATCAGACGCCTCTTTCAGATAATCACCAGCCAAAATTCCTAGACCTCCGGAATAGATTTTCAAGACATGACTCAAGCCATATTCCATACATAAATATGCAACGGAAGGTCTATTTGAATCGGGCTTAACATCAATATAATTACGAAAATCTTTATATATTTTATTAACTCGTTTTACAATAGATTCATCATTTGCCAGATTCTCCATTGTGGAATAATTAATTCTTGAAAGAAACAAAACAGGGTTTTGACCAACTTTCTTCCAAAGAGTTTTATCCATGTCTTGAAACAAATGTCCTACTTCTGAATTCCATGACCACCACATATTATGAGCTATTTCATCAAGTGGTTTTAATGCTTCTGGAATAGAAGAGCGCACACTAATTTCTTTCCAGATTGGGGCGTTTGCGTTACTTGCTTTAATAATCATAATTCTTTTCTTTTTTACTTCTGCTTTATTTATTGTTAATTAATATCTTTTTATATAAGAATCAACAAAACTTCTGGTTTCTGAGACGAGCTTTACGAATTGCAAAATCGTATGCCTCATAATAATATTTGATAAAATTGTGCCATAAAGCCTGTTTTGCTATTTTAGCAGCATTATTACGTATATGAGCGATTGACGAGTTGTCCATTCTCAACATCCCAATAACTGTATTCTTAATTTCTTCAGACACCTCTACGGTATTATAATCAGAACGATGAACAACCTTAACTCCATCAACCAAATCAGATTCCTTGCCCATTAACTTATTAACCCACAAACCAAATCCAGTTAAATCCGTAGTAATGCATGGAACATGAAATGCCACACTTTCCAATGGGGTATATCCCCATGGTTCATAATACGATGGATAAACACATAAATCCATTCCAATCAATAAACTATAATAGTTCAGATTGAAAATACCATCATTGCCATCAAGATAACATGGCACAAACATCACTTTGACATTTTCGTCTTTGCCATTATTCATCTGAAGCCAATTCATCTGATTTAAAACATTGTCATTATCAAGATTGTGCAAATCATGTGTAATTCTGCTATCCCCAAAAGGTTCTGTAAATTTCTTTCTACTATTAATTCTGTTTTTTAATTCAGGAAGGGCGGATTTCATCCATGCCGGCACTAATATTAAAGCCAATACAGTCTTATTAACACGCTTATCGGCCCTAAGTCTATTCATAGAATCTACAAACAAGTCAATTCCTTTGTTCTTATATTCGTATCTACCTCCTATACTGACAATTAAAGTATCATCTTTTAAATTCGCGCCCATTAAAGCATTGGCCACTGATAATATTTTTTTTCTTGCTTTTTTCCTAGACTGATTAAATTTTTCACCTAAGGCAGGAACAAAATCATCTTCAAATCCATTCATCAATACAACATCCACTTCTTTTTCGAGCAATTGTTTACATTCCCTAGCTGTAATATCACTCACCGTAGTAAAACAATCCACATACTGTGCAACAGTTTTTTCAACAGAATGTTTAGACTGCATATTTAGTTCTACTGCCATTTGATCACCATTATAAGAACTCAAATAATCATATAAAGGTTTATTGTTACCAGCAATTGAACGTCCTATGCTTGTCGCATGAGTAGTAAATATCGACGCAATCGATGGAATTTTTGTTCTAAGATATAAAACGCCAATAGCCGTCATCCATTCATGAGCTTGGTAAACAACATTATCCCTTGACGTTAATCCCCAAAAGCTATAAAAACTCTCAACCACCTTTGCAGCTGCTATAGCAAACATCGATGCTTCATCATAATCACCATAAGCATGTAGAGAATCAACACCATATTGTTCCCATGCACATTTATAGAAATAGTCTTTTTTAGCATACAAACTATTAAAATCTACTAATATGCTAATAGGTTTACCTGGTATCTTCCACCTGCCAATACGAATTTCCAAACCATCAACAGCCTTAGCATGTTTTACCCATGAACTCATTATTGATTTGGATTCATCAAATAAAGGGTATGCTTTGTTCTGCCAGAAATCAGGCCCTATAAAAAATACCTTGTCATTAAATTTTTCTTGTAATGTTTTGGCACGAGTAGATAAAACAGTATATATACCCCCAACTTTATTACATACCTCCCATGAAGCTTCGAAGATATAATCCGGGGATAGAAGTTTTTTAGACATCAAATAATTACCTTAAAAATTCTTATTATTTTGCAAATTTACGGAAATATTTTGAGTTTTGGAATTAAAATAATAATTTTATTACAAAAACATAATAATAAGCGCATTAGTAAGCGCATTAGTTTTTATAAGATAATGAATAAACATAATATGTTTAGCCCCTTACGATATTATGATTATTAATTGGAGAATAATCATTTTTCAGAAAGTTCCCTCCAAATTCCATCCAATTGTTCCCATACTTTCTGTACAACATACATCTCATTCACGCGTTTTACAGCTCTTTCAGCAAACAAACTTGTATTCTGAGGTGATTCTATGAAGAATTTTATGTTATTGTATAATTCATCCACGTTTTTCACATCACAACACAAGCCACAAGGTTGTAGAGAATCTACTGCCAACATTTCCGGAATAGCTCCGACAGAAGTAGCTACCGTTGCGCACCCACATGCCATACTTTCTAATATCACATTAGGAAAGCCCTCAGTATAACTGGGAAGAACAAAGATATTTGTTGATAGCAATTCACGAATAACCCTTTCATGTTCTACCTCTCCTTCAAAAATTAGCCAATTCTCATTGTTCGCAATTTGCTGCATCTTTGCTCTTACACTAGAATCCACCTTGCCATATATAAATAGTTTGATATTTTGTAACTTATTGCATGCTTCGACCAACTCATATACTCCCTTATCAGGAATTACATGACCAACAAAGGATATTTTACTTGAATCACGTTTAACTGTATTAGCCTCACTATCCACTTGTTTCATTATTGCATTTGACAGAGGATTAGGAAGATAGTGAACATTTTTATAGCCATCATCATTTAAAGCTTTAAATGATTTCATGTCCATGACTATTGCTTCATCTGTATAATTCATTACTTTTTGAAATAACAGCCATTCCCAATTATGTTGTTTAATCAATTGTGGTATGCGTCCAAAATGAAGATGCAAAACAGTCTTAACACCTTTGTGTTTGGCTTTTTTTAATAAAATGTAGTCTTTTATCAAACTAATTGAGGCGCTAGTACATAGGTGTAAAACATCAAAGCTATTATCTAGTTGCTTTACAGCTACATTAATAAGTTTACTATATTCTAAATAACCTTTACGGTAACGTTCAAAAATACCACTTTTAATCTTATTCTTTCTATTAAATGGAATTAAATGTATGTCTGTCTCTGATGTGAAAGTATGATAATGCTCAAGTATGTTTTCTGCCCAAATATTTATTCCCCCATGATTATCTTGAGGGCCAGGTTTGTATGGTGTACACAATAATACTTTCATAAAACACAATTTAATATATCAGAAATTAATATAAATTTAATAATCATTAATTTATTAGAGATAAATGCGGGTTATAATCATTTAATATACAATATCATGTGAGTTATTTATATAGCCGACCATTAGCAGATGGATGTGAATTGGATGTTAATTACTGTTTTTTAATTTAATTAACGATTCGTTTAAAGAACTAATCTTTGTCGTGGCATCTTGTAATTTTTTTCTTTCCAGGTCAACAACTTGAGCTGGAGCATTACTAACGAATTTTTCATTGGATAATTTATTTTGGACACCAACCAGAAATTTGTTAAGATGCGATATTTCGGACTCTATCTTTTGAATTTCAGCATCCTTGTCAATCAAATTGCCTAAAGGAACGGCATATTCAGTGGTTCCAACTAAAAATGAAGAAACATCATTGCGTTTTGAATTTGAAAGAACAATTTCAGACAGGGCAGCCATTTTAATTACGACACCATTAAAAGTGGGAATAGGATTTGAACCTATTATTTCAAGCACAAGCAGCTCTCTCTGAGATATGTTCTTCTGATTCCTAATCTTTCTTACATTTGTAACAACAGACTTGACATTGTCCATTTGGGTTATAAGTGTCAACTCATTATCTGAAGGACGCATCAATTTGAGGGTGGAAATCATTATACTGTCGTTTGGCTTTCTGTTGTAAATGTGTTGCCAAATTTCTTCTGTTATAAATGGCATGAAAGGATGAATCATCTTCATCAGAACATCAAAGAAGCTCAAAGTGCAATCATAAGTGATTTTATCAATAGGTTTTAAATATTCCGGTTTCACCATTTCCAGATACCATCCTGAAAATTCGTCGGTAAATAATCTGAATACAGCCATCAAAGCTTCACTCAGCCGGTATTTTGAATAGAGATCTTCTATTTCTTGATATGTTTGTTTTATTTTAGCGGAAAACCACTCAACCGCTAGCTTTGATACCCCTGGTTGTGGCAAATCTTCAACTTGGAATCCTTTCATTAGCCTGAATGCGTTCCAGATCTTATTACAGAATGAAGCGCCATTCTGACATAATTTTTCATCGAACAAGATGTCATTGCCTGCTGGAGCACAAAGCAACATTCCCATTCTAACACCATCTGCACCATATTTATCAATTAAAGCGAGTGGGTCAGGCGAGTTACCCAATGATTTAGACATCTTACGTCCAATTTCATCCCTTACAATACCAGTAAAATAGACATTCTTAAAAGGCATATTACCCATATATTCGTAACCAGCCATAATCATACGGGCCACCCAGAAAAATATGATATCCGGACCAGTAACCAAATCAGATGTAGGATAATAATATTTTATTTCATCATTATCTGGATTACTAATTCCATTAAATAATGAAATTGGCCACAACCATGATGAAAACCACGTGTCAAGAGCATCCTCATCTTGTTTTAAATCATTAATAGTTAGATTGTTATTTTTTGTTTTCTTTTTAGCTTCAATTAATGCATCATCTATTGTTTCAGCAACAACGAATCCGCCTTCTGGTAAATAATATGCTGGAATTCTATGTCCCCACCACAATTGGCGACTAATACACCAATCTTTTATATTCTCAAGCCAATTTTTATATGTAACCTTATATTTAGATGGATGAAACTTAATTTCATCATTCATTACAGGTGGCAATGCCATGTCTGCAAAATGCTTCATCGACAAAAACCATTGCATGGATAATTTAGGTTCAATAGCAACATCGCTCCGTTCTGAAAATCCTACTTTATTAACATAATCTTCTACTTTATACAATAAATCAGCATTTGCCAGATCCTTTTCTATTTGAAGTCTTACATCAAAACGATCCATGCCAACATATAAACCAGCTGAATCACTCATAGTTCCATCATCATTGAATATGTCGATTGACTTAAGGTTGTATTTATCGCCTAGCATATAATCATTAACATCATGAGCCGGAGTTACTTTCAAACAACCCGTTCCAAAATCGACATCTACATATTCATCTTCAATTACAGGTATTACTCTATTAACCAATGGAACAACTACTTTTTTACCAGAAAGCCATCTGTTTTTGGGATCATTGGGGTTTATGCACATTGCCGTATCTCCCATAATTGTTTCAGGTCTTGTTGTTGCGACAACCGCATAGTATCCCAGTTCGTCTTTATGAACCATTTCACCATCAATGCCCAAAGGATGAACCTCACATTCATCTGCCAACCTATATTTTAAATAATATAATTTAGAATGTTCTTCTTTGTATATAACTTCTTCATCCGACAATGCAGTTTGAGCTTTAGGGTCCCAATTCACCATTCTTACACCCCTATATATCAGTCCCTTCTTATAAAGATCTACAAATACTTTAATTACAGATTTGGATCTTTCTTCATCCATAGTGAAAGCGGTACGACTCCAATCACAGGAAGCACCAAGTTTACGAAGTTGCTTTAAGATAATTCCACCATGTTCTTCAGTCCATGCCCATGCATGAGTCAGAAATTCGTTCCGAGTAAGATCAGCTTTTTTGATGCCTTGTTCAGCGAGTTTATTAACAACTTTAGCTTCAGTTGCTATTGAAGCATGGTCTGTGCCTGGAACCCAACAAGCGTTCTTACCATCCATTCGAGCTTTTCTAACCAAAATGTCTTGAATGGTTTCATTTAGCATGTGTCCCATATGCAGAACACCGGTAACATTTGGTGGTGGAATTACAACGGTATATGGTTCCCTGTCATCTGGATGTGAAGAGAAGAGATTATTCTGTTCCCAAAATTCATACCATTTATTTTCTATCTCTGAAGGATTATAATTTTTTGCAAGTTCCATTATGTTTTATAAAATAAGGTTTTTAAATAAATTGCAAAGTTAGTGATTTTTATTAAATAATTAAAGGCATCGATATTAAACTTTAATACGATAAAGCAAACAAACAAACAAATAGAATAATTATTCATGATGATATTGTTCATGACTTAATATTGTCATACAACGATACAATTGTTCTACAAAAAACAAACGTACCATTTGATGAGAGAACGTCATCTTGGATAATGATATTTTTTCATTTGACCGTTCATATAGCGCATCTGAAAACCCAAATGGTCCACCAATGATAAAAACAAGACGTCTGATAGATGAATTCATTTTTTTTTCGAACCAATTAGCTGTTTCTACACTAGTTCTCTCAACTCCATGCTCATCTAAGAGAACCACCCAGTCTGAATTATTCAACAACTTATTTATCATGTTACCCTCAACAACTTTTTGTTGCTGATGAGATAAATTAGTAGTATTTCTTATTGCAGGAATTGTAATTAGTTCAAATCCTATGTTGTAGAACTTCAGTCTTTTATAGTATTCATCAATAAGAGCATCTAAATGAGTGTTGTTTGTCTAACCAACTTGAACCATTATTGTTTTCATCTTTGAACATCCTTTACTCCTTTTATGTTTTTAATTTTTTTAATTATGGATTTTAATTTCTGATTATCATCAATTTGTATTATCAATGAGCCTGAAAATAGTCCATCCTCTGCAGAACTGATATTAATACTTCTCAAAATGACATTGTTTTCTTTTGATAATACCGATGTAATATTATTTACAATTCCGATGTCATCATGCCCAATCACATTTAGCGTAACAGGATATAGAATATTTCCCTTACCTGCCCATCGGGCAGAAATTACACGATATGACATATATTCCTTAAGTCGCAACGCATTAGGACAATCATCCCTATGAATTTTAATTCCTCTTCCGGACGTGACAAATCCAAAAATCTTATCTCCGTAAATTGGATTACAACATTTGGAGAAGGAATAATCGACCCCTTTGATATTCTTATCGATAACGAGCATATCCTTGTATAAGGAATCTTGCTTATCTGTATGTTGTACATATTCTTCGGCACTATGTTGAGGTTGGGAATCGTTTATGTCAGAGTTAACCTGATTAATAGCATCTGAATATTTTTCTATAAAACCATTAATATCTATCAACGATTCATTCAAAGCACGATAAAAATCTGTAACTTGCTTATATCCCATTTTTTTTATAAGCCTCATCATGACAGCTTCATTATATAATAATTTTCTATTTTTCAGTTTCCTGTCGATGGTCTCTTTTGCATATGAAACCGATTTCAGTTCTTGTTCCTTTAGCTGTTGTTTGATTTTACTCCTGGCTTTTGCTGTTTTGGCAAATGCAAGCCAGTCGCGTTTAGGTAATTGTTTTGGGCTGGTTAAGATTTCAACCTGATCGCCACTTTGAAGAATTGTTTTTAATGGCACATTTTTTCCATTAACTTTGCCTCCAGCACAATGGGATCCAACGTTGGTATGAATGGCATAAGCAAAATCAAGTACACACGAACCAGCTGGTAGCTTGAACAAATCTCCTTTAGGAGTAAAAACAAAGACATCGTCATTATATATATCAACTTTAAATTGATTTTCAATGCTATACTCCCCTTTTTCATTTAGTTCTAATGACATTCGTATATCTTTGAGCCACTCCTCCATTTTTGCTCCACTTTCTTTCACACCTTTATATCTCCAGTGAGCTGCCAAACCTCTTTCAGCAATTTCATCCATCCTTTCAGTCCGTATCTGTATCTCAACCCACTTCCCTTCAGGTCCCATAACAGTAATATGGAGACTTTCATATCCATTACTTTTAGGGACTGACAGCCAATCTCGAAGTCTTTTTGTATTAGGTACATACATGTCAGTGACTATTGAATAGACTTTCCAGCAATCGGCCTTTTCATTTTTGGGTTCTGAATCCAAAATTATGCGGATTGCAAACAAATCATATATGTTTTTAAACCCACATTTCTGTTTCTTCATCTTTTGCCAAATGGAATGAATTGATTTAGTCCTACCTTTAATATGGTATTTGAGCCCTTCTTCTTTTAAACGCTCTTCTATGGGTTTGATAAAACGACTAACATATTCATCCCTTGATTTTTTTGTTGCACTCAAATTCTCCTTGATGTCATAATAAACGTCAGTTTCAAGATATTTCAATGACAAATCTTCCAATTCAGATTTAATTAAGTAAAGCCCAAGTTTATGTGCTAAAGGTGCATATAATGTACTCGCCTCTCTTGCAATTTGTTTCCTTGAGGTTTCGTTTCCCTTATCCTTAATTTGCCTCATCAAATTAACTCTTTCTGCTATAATAATGAACACGGCTCGCATATCTTGTGCAAACAGCATTAGCAAATCTCTGAAGTTCTCTGTCTCTATAGACGGATGGTTGTCATATAATTTATTCACTTTCTCCAATCCATCCAAAATGAGTACAACTTCCTCACCAAATAATTTGTTGATTTCGATGTCTGACAAATAGCCAGACAGGAATATATATTTTAAAAGAATGCTTATAACTGAAGTTTTGTTCGTTCCTATTTCTTTTGCATAAATAATTGCAGTTTGTAAATCCATAAGTATCGGATTCAATCCGAATTCATTCAAAGCGACGCTGTTTTTATCTAATGAAGACAGATGAATTTGTTCTATAATTGTTAGTTCTTTATTGTCAATACAATCATGGACTATCTCCGACAGTTCATGAAACTTGTTATCATATTCTTTATATATCGGATCCTTCATAAAACTTTATGTTGCTTTCAACTTATAAGATGACACCATAAATTATGTGTGCAAACGAGTTGAATAATAAATAAAAAGTAATTGCAAAGTTAAAAAATAATCATATTAATTTAAAGAAAAGAAAAAAAAATGTACATTTGTAATTAATATTTTGGAATAAAACGCAAAACACCAATTTAAAAACAAGAATATGCTTACATCAAACGATTTAAAACAATTAAATGAAAGAGGTATTACAGAAGAGAGTATCAATGCTCAAATAGACAAATTTAAGAACGGATTCCCGTTTCTGAAACTTTATTCTGCCGCATCTCCACAAAAAGGCATATTTGTGCCTACAGAAGCAGATTTCATTCATTGTACCAAAGCATGGGAACGTTATTTGCAAACAGGACATAAGATTGTTAAATTCGTCCCTGCCAGTGGTGCGGCAAGCCGCATGTTCAAAAATCTCTTTGAATATATTGACAACGATAGCAAAGATATATCCAATAATGAATATATCAGCACGTTTTTCAACAATATTGAGAATTTCGCTTTCTACGATGATCTAAATGACATATGTAAAGAAAATGAAGAGAAAGGTATTTCAGAACACACTTCTTTATCTGACAAGAAAAAGGTAATACATAACCTGCTTGACGACAATGGGTTAAGATATGGCAAATTACCAAAAGGGCTTCTCAAATTCCATAAATACAAAGATGGCAACAGAACCCCTTTGGAAGAACATTTGGTGGAAGGGGCTTTATATGCGAGAGGAAATGAGAATAATGTGAACATTTGTTTTACAGTTTCTCCTGAACACCATATATTATTTGAAAAACTTATAGAGATAGTAAAAGAAAAGTACGAGAAACTATTAAATGTAAAATTTAATATTGTATTTACAGAACAAAAGTCTTCAACAGACACAGTGGCTGTTAATTCAGACAACACACCATTTCGCACATCAGATGGCTCTCTCTTATTCAGGCCAGGTGGTCATGGGGCACTAATTGAAAATTTAAATGATATAGATGCCGATATTGTATTTATCAAGAATATAGATAACATAGTACCAGATAAACATAAAGACGAAACAGTTATATATAAGAAGTTGTTAGCTGGCGCATTAGTGCGCATTCAGCACAAAGTATTTGAATACTTGGAATTACTTGAAAGTGGTGCATATACCCATGCACAATTGGATGGTATTATTCGTTTTATGAGAGATGATCTTTCAATTCTAAATCCTGATTTGAAAACCTTAGAGGATAAAGATCTAGCTCATTACTTGAAAAACAAATTAAACAGGCCAATTAGAGTTTGCGGTATGGTGAAAAATGTCGGAGAGCCAGGGGGAGGTCCATTTCTCGCTTATAATAATGACGGAACTATATCTCCTCAAATACTTGAAAGTTCACAAATTGATAAAGGTAATAATAATTATGTCAAGATGTTTAAGGAAGGGACTCATTTTAATCCTGTCGATTTGGTATGCAGCTTAAAAGATTATAAAGGCAAAAAATTTGATTTGACTAAATATGTTGACTCGGAATCAGGTTTTATCTCTCACAAATCAAAAGATGGAAAAGAATTAAAGGCTCTTGAGCTGCCCGGATTATGGAATGGTGCCATGAGTGATTGGATTACCGTATTCATAGAAGTGCCATTAAGTACATTCAATCCTGTTAAAACAGTAAACGACCTCCTAAGGGATTATCATCAATAACTATCATAATGTCAATTATAAAAAGGTGTATTTCAAAATATTTAAATAGTTTTGTAATACACCTTTTAATTATTTAACCGACTCGTTAATATCTAATTAATAAAACAAAATGAAGTTTATATATTTTTGTTGTATATATAAGAATGTTTTGTAATATTAGGATTGTCGAAATACCACCAGAATGTATTTCCAAAATGTCTTCTAGTCATATTTGAGCATTCGGTAGAGTCTTGAAAATCCGCTTTCATTTCGAGATATTCACTATAGTTTTTCAACATTAACGTATCATCAACATTCGGATATATCATCACCAATGCTTCCCTATAGGATTTTGGCAATGAATCAACAGGAACAATGCTATCAGAATTTACATTGAGACCGTATGATGTATTGAGTTTTTTCTTAAATTTCTCCAAATCGCGTTCCAACAACAAACCACACAACATATAATCATCTATTCGTCGTTTTTCTTCTTTTAATAGATAGTAACGTTTTCCAAGTTCCATCTTCAAAGAGTCAGGATTATTATATTTAGTTAATTCAATACCCATCAAGGAATCCACAATAAGTTGTTGATTGTTAATAGCCTCATTAAAGAATTGGGTAGTATTGCGTATGCTAGAGATATAACGCATACCTAAATACGAAGAGATATCAGAAGCATCGATTCTATAACGCAAACTGTCTATATCAGTTATACACAACAAACCGTCAATTCCATAATATTGTGGATAGTCAAACAAGCGATCCGGTAAGACACCAAGATGAGAAAGTGCATACATACGCAAATTAGTCAATCTGCAATTTGCATTCAAAGATTTCTTGCCGACATTGACTGCCTCTTTGTATTTGCCATCTATAATCAAGCGTTCAACCTTTTGCTCATATAAATCCACGTCGGAAGAAGGATTACACGACACACACCACAAAATAGAAAAGAACAATATCAAAAAATTAGGTATTAAATAATTGGATAAAGTTTTAGAAGTCTTTGTTCTGTAATATGTGTCATCGATATAGTGTCCTAATCGTATTAACAAATAAGCAAAACCTAAAACCAAAGGTATGCCAATCCACCACCATCCAAGCGAAAAGCTGTCGGACGTTTTTATGTCAACATTACTGATGATTTTAAGAAGCAATATGGAAGGGATGTAAGTAAGGGCATAAAACCCATATTTTACATCTATGAATTTATGCACCGCCAACTGCAGAAGTCTCAGTAGAACCGTAATGATAATTGCCCCCCATAAAATGGAATATGTAGTTGCACCTCTTGAATATATGTATTGAGCTTTTGATATAAGTTCTCCTTGAAGAAAAGACAAATAAAAAAAGGAAAAGCACATAAACAAAAAACCACAAGCATGTTTAATTATGCTTGTGTGTTTGTCATTATCATCGTACTTGTGTATCATCAATTCGAGTAGTTATACGTAAATTAATATGTATTGTAAAATCAATTACCAATGAAAATACTATAGAAATTAAACAACACAATTATTGATAATAAAATTGGTAAAATAATAAGATCAGTCATTCTTTGTTAGCACAACCGCACTGCGAGCTGGAATATATAATTTTAGCCAACCTTTACCGTCTTTTGCGTATATTGGGTCATAATTAGTAAAATGAGTAATCGTGTCATCTGCAAAATCATTTCCACCAAATTGTTTTGAATCTGTATTCAACACTACTTTGTATGAGCCCTGAGGTACAATAAATCCGTAATCAGTATATGAACATGATGGGCTAAAATTGAATACAAACAGGAGCTCCCTCCTGGAAAACGCTAAGATCTGGTCACCATCATTGTGCCAAATTTCTACAACAGGAGTCTTTTGAAATCCTTTTGTACTTTTTATAAGCTTGATCATGGAAGCATCAAAGTCGCCTAAATAATGATAGCATAGATCATGGTTATCCACAAGATTCCACTGTCTTCTTGCATATTTATAGCTCCAGCCATTTCCCTCACGAGGAAAGTCAATCCATTCAGGATGTCCGAATTCATTACCCATAAAATTCAAATAACCACCATTGATTGTTGAAGCAGTCAATAATCTAATCATCTTATGTAGAGCAATACCTCTACTTGCAACCATATTTTCGTCACCTTTCTTGAAATGCCAATACATATCTGCATCTATTAGGCGAAAAATGATGGTTTTATCGCCAACTAAAGCTTGGTCATGGCTTTCAGCATAAGAAATAGTTTTTTCATCTGCCCTACGATTAGTTGTTTCCCAAAACATTGAAGAAGGCTTCCATTCTTCATCTTTTAGCTCCTTAATCGTTTTAATCCAGTAATCTGGTATGTTCATTGCCATTCTGTAGTCAAATCCATAACCGCCATTTTTAAATGGTGCCGCTAAACCAGGCATGCCACTTACCTCTTCAGCAATAGTAATTGCCTTTGGTTTAACTTCGTGGATCAAAATGTTAGCAAGTGTTAAATAGGCTATAGCATCATCATCCTGATGACCATTAAAATAATCGTCATAACCTCCAAAAGACTCTCCTAAACCATGACTATAATATAACATGGATGTCACTCCGTCAAACCTATATCCATCAAAGTGAAATTCTTCAAGCCAGTATTTACAATTGGAAAGCAAGAAATGCAATACTTCATTCTTGCCATAATCAAAACAAAGGGAATCCCAAGCAGGGTGTTCACGTCTGTCTCCATGGTTAAAATATTGGTAAGGATCTCCAGCAAAATTTCCCAATCCTTCAATTTCATTTTTTACAGCATGAGAATGAACGATATCCATTATAACAGATATACCATTTTTATGAGCCTCATCAACAAGTTCCTTCAATTCATCAGGTGTGCCAAATCTACTTGATGGAGCAAAAAAATTAGAGACATGATATCCAAAACTTCCATAATACGGATGTTCTGCTATAGCCATGATTTGCAAACAATTATAGCCATTATTAATAATTCTTGGCAAAACATTATCCTTAAACTCTTTATAAGTTCCTACTTTCTCATTGTCTTGCCCCATTCCTATATGACATTCATAAATTAAAAGTGGATTGGTATTTGGTTTGAAATTGTTCTTTTTCCATATATATTCTTGTTCCGGAGCCCAAACCTGAGCAGAAAAAATCTTTGTATTGTCATCTTGCACGACTCTGTTTGCCCATGCTGGTATTCTTTCTCCACATCCTCCTTGCCAATAGATTTTCAGTTTATATAATTGTCCATGTTTCAACGCCGTTTTGGAAAGTTTTAGTTCCCAATTGCCATTATTATTTTTTTTCAATTTGTATTTTTCATTCTCCTGCCAATCATTGAAATCACCAATCAAATAAATGTCGGTTGCATTTGGAGCCCATTCACGAAACACCCATCCCTTAGTTGTTTTATGAAGTCCAAAATACAGATATCCAGTTGCAAAATCGGAGATAGATTGCTTTCCATAATTCGTAAGTTCATTTAATTTTTCAATAGCATGGTTATGTCTGCCGATAATAGCATTTTCGAAAGGTTCAAGCCAAGAATCATTTTTGACAAGACCTATATGTGTATTTTTTTTTGAAGGTGACATAATGTTTCTCATATTTATAGATTAAGATTTTAATTTAAATGATTTCAACTTTAAAGATAACTTTCTTAAGTGTTTTTTCAGTAGAAATGCAAGGTGCATGACCATCCTGAGGCAAGAATATTACAAACATGCCAGGATGGACATCAACATATTGTTCCGGTTTTTCGCTATAAAAAGAAATGTCATTATCTTTATTGTATTCCACATTAGGTAACTTCGCTCTAGGAATATAGCCCATTGTTTCTGTTGAAGATAATGGAATTTGGATATCCATCATTTTATCATGTGTCTCAACAACGGCGTCTTCTTTTGACTTACCATTTACGGTGCAAAAGTTTGCAAACACTTTTTTAGAGTTAATATTCACAATACCATCGGGAACTTGTGTTAGGTCGTTCTTGTTGATATAATCGAAAACCTCTTTTAGATGAGGATTCAGATTGAAATACAAGTTCAAATTCTCAATTGAATCTATTATCATAAATGTAAAAATTAATTATTGTCAACTACAGATTCTATTCTTCCATTTCTGTACACACCTTTTCTGACAATTCTTCCATTCTTATCTTTTTCAACAAATTCTCCATCTCTAACATCGTTGTTATAAAAGCCCTCAAATCTTAGACCTTCACTATTAACCTCAACGGCTTTACCATGTTTTAAGCCGTTTTTAAATACGCCTTTGAATTTTGCGCCACTATGCATGATAATTACACCATTGCCATTCATCAAACCATTTAACCAATCACCATCATATTCATCACCATCGGCTGAAGTGTATTTGCCACGTCCATTATATCTGTCATCATTCCATTGGCCTTCGTATTTGGAGCCATCTGGCCATGTATATATACCACGTCCACACATTTTGCCGTTTTTAAATTCTCCTACGTATTTTCTTCTATCTGAATATGAAAATATACCTTGTCCGTGTCTTTCACCATTTAAATATCCACCTTCATACTTGTCTCCATTCGCAAAAGTATATATACCTTGACCATTTGTCATATCGTCTCTCCAATCACCAACATATCTATCACCATTTGCATAATTATAGGTACCTTTTCCCTGACGTTTGTCATCAACCCAACTTCCTGAATATGTGTTACCATCTTTCCAATCAATCACACCCTGACCATTTTTCCTGTCATTCTTCCAATCTCCATTATACTCAGCTCCGTTTTTCCAAATATATTTGCCCATGCCAGAACGGGTGTCGCGATCCCAATTACCATCATAAACATCACCATTAAAATAATACATTATGCCATGCCCGTGTTGATAATCGATATACCACAACCCCTCATATCTATTTTTATTAGCAAAGTAATATGTACCTTGTCCGTTCTGATGATCGTTTGTCCAATTACCTTCATACTTCTCGCCATCAGTAAAAGAATATACACCATAGCCTTCTCTTTTACCTTTCAAATACTCACCTTCGTAAACATCATTGGATGGAAATGTAGTTTTGCCCTTTCCATTAGGCTTGCCACTTACCAATTCACCATAATAAACTGACTTGTCTTTAAAAGTATAGGTACCGATAGTCTTCTTTTGACCAAAGACATTGGTAAACAATAATGATAAGATAATAATAGATAAAAGTCGGCTTAAACGTGTCATTTCTTTAAAATTAAGATTAGAATATATTTTGTTTTACAAAAATATTAAAAAAAAAAAACATCACAAAATAGATTAAGGATTATTAAGGTTATTGATGAACCAAATAAATTAACCATTTATTATATAATACAAAAAACGGCTCCATTGTACAGTGGAACCGTTTTAAAATATAGACTATAATCCAATATTATTTCAAAGAATAAACAAAAGGATCTTTTTCGTCACCTGTTTCAGCAACTACCAATTTATCTTCACGTAGAAGCCATCCAATACCAAGATTAAAATCTTTTTCTGTCAACTTTGTTGTTTTCTTAATTTGTTTGAATGTCAAACCAGTTTGAGCAACATCAATTGCGTTCCAAATAATACCAGCAATATTGCCAGTTTTTTCCTGCAACATAATCCTAAAATTAATTTGTTAAACAATTATCCCATTGGGATTTTACCTTAAAAACTGTGCAAAGTTATAAATTATTATATATTCAGAATAAATCATTTAATAAAAAATTAAAATGAAATGTGTGTTTTTAACTAAATTTAACAGAACCGCACGTTTATTGTGTGCGCACACAGGCAAATATAAAAAAGTTTTATATACTATCGAATCCAATAAACCTGGAGAAATTATTCATGAACTTCCGCCACAATAAAAGCCGCGAAATAAATCAACCCAGCCCCTAAGTCCTTTGGGCGTATTAACCTCCACAACTTCTTGGAAAAAGGTACAACTTTAATTTAAATCTTTGAAATCATTATTAAATCAGAAATATTATAATGCAGAAGAAATATACATCTGCATCATTGCAATAGCCTTTTCATTATTTCCGCCATTAGGAATAATTATATCGGCATATTGTTTAGTAGGTTCTATGAACTCATCATGCATAGGTTTCAACACATTTCTATATTTATCTACAAGCATCTCCAAGGGATGCCCTCTTTCAACTATGTCCCTTTGAATTACTCTCAACAAACGTTCATCCGCTCCCGCATCGACAAAAATCTTCAAATCCATAAGGTTTCGTAACTTCTTGTCATATAGAGCCATAATGCCCTCTATTATAATTACGTCTTTTGGCTTTACCAAAATCGTTTCTGTTAAACGGGTACATGTGATGTATGAATAAGTAGGTTGTTTAATTGACTTACCATGTCTTAGGTCTTGAATTTGAGAAGCAAATAAAGGCCACTCAAATGCATCTGGATGATCAAAATTAGTTCTTTTGCGCACTTCTAAAGGCAAATGCGACTGATCCTTATAATAAGAATCTTGAGGAATTATAGCCACGCTATCATCAGGAAGGCTTTCAACTATTTTTCTAACAACAGTGGTTTTCCCAGAGCCAGTACCACCACCAATTCCAATAATCAACATAAGGAAAAATATATTTGAAAAGTTATAATTTTTACAAAGATACATAATTATTTTCAAAAAAAAAGTGTTTTAGGTAATTACATAAACATTAAATAATATATCTTGATAATTATGAAAAAAAACATTAACTTTGCAAAATATAAATTCTCAAAAAATGAAAAGATTTAAAATATTATTAATATTGTTTTCATTTATATCATCATACACATTATTTTCATGTACCGCCGAAGATGACATCGAGTCGATATTTTATGACAAAACTTGGTATATAACTGGAGCAAGTATTAATGGTGTAAAGCTCAACGGTAGCGACATTAAAACCTTATATAACGAGATAGAAACGTATTATGTGTTTTTTGGTTCAAATAATACTTTTACTTGCATACTAGACAGATATTGCCATATTACAGGCATTTGGACAGCAGATGGCAAAAATCAGATGTTTGACATTACCATTAAAGAATTAACAAATACGAATAACAACGTATTAAGCACAAATTTATACAACATTATTAAAAACGTTAAAATCTATAAAGGAGATACAAATAATCTAACTTTAAGTCAAGACGGACAGAATTACATTAATTTATCTATCAATAAAAACATCCCTTCACTATAAATTTATGGACAAACAATATTTATTAGACTCACGATATCTTAGGATGGCAAAAATATGGTCAGAAAATTCTTATTGTGAAAGAAGAAAAGTTGGAGCATTGATAGTTAAAAACAAAATGATTATTTCTGACGGATACAATGGCACTCCAAGTGGATTTGAAAACGTTTGTGAGGACCTTGATTTCAAGACAAAGCCATACGTGCTTCACGCTGAAGCAAATGCAATCACCAAAATTGCACGCTCCAACAATTCAAGCGATGGTTCAACACTATATGTTACCGATTCACCATGTCTAGAATGTGCAAAACTTATCATTCAATCAGGCATTAAGCGGGTTGTATATGCAAATCAATATAGACTTGTCGATGGAATAAAACTATTAGAAAATGCAGGTATTAGAATTGAATATCACAAGTTAGAGTCATAATTTTTAACCATGAAAGAATTTAAAAAGAACACCAAACCATATAATAACCCCATAATACCAATTATAATTTCTATTAGTGTTATTTTGGGCATAGTGATTGGCATTTTCTTTGCAAGTCGTTTTTCAACTAATCGACTAAACATCATCAATTCAACTTCAAGCAAGCTGACAGATTTACTTTACATTGTAGATGACCAATATGTTGACACAGTCAATATGCAAGAGATTGTGGAAGATGCTATTCCAAGCATTCTTAAAGAATTAGACCCCCATTCTTCATATATAACCGCTAAAGACGCCGAAACCGCAAACGACGACCTAAACGGCTCGTTTTCAGGCATTGGAGTACAATTCACAATAAAAGACGATACTGTATATATATCAAACACAATAAAAGGAGGACCATCAGAAAAAGTTGGAGTACTTCCAGGTGATCGTATCATAGAAATTGACGGAAAATCTTATGTGGGAGATTCTGTAAGCAATGAAGAGACGATGCACAGGTTAAAAGGTCCGAAAAACACACGCGTAAGGCTATGTGTGTTACGTAGAGGAGAAAAAAAGGAATTTGTCATAACACGCGACGACATTCCCGTTAAAAGCATAGAAGCAAGTTATATGTTGACAAACGACCTAGGTTACATCTACATAAAAAACTTTGGTCAGGACACATACGTACAATTCCTAGATGCATTAAGAGATTTACGTTCAAAGAATGCACAAGGTCTAGTTATTGACTTAAGGAATAATGGCGGGGGATATATGCAAACAGCCATACAAATGGTTGACGAATTTTTGCCTGCAAACAAATTAATAGTTTATACTCAAGGACGTTGCTCTCCAAAACAAGAATACAAAAGCACAGGGAATGGCTATTTCCAATCAATACCGTTAATTGTTTTAACAAATGAATATACCGCAAGTGCTTCTGAAATTTTTTCCGGAGCAATACAGGATAATGACCGAGGTGTTATTGTTGGACGTAGAACATTCGGCAAAGGATTAGTACAGCAACCTATTTCATTCAATGATGGGTCTATAATTAATCTTACAATAGCCAGATATTACACACCTAGCGGTAGATGCATCCAAAAACCATATTCTAAGGGACAATCTGACACTTATGAACTAGACATAATGTTCAGATATAACCACGGCGAATTTTTCAATGAAGATTCCATTAAACAAACGGGTGAAAAATACAAAACATCGATAGGCAGGCTTGTTTATGGTGGCGGAGGCATCATGCCTGATTATTTTGTAGCAGAAGATACCACCGACCTAACCCCTTATTATAAGGATTTGGCATCAAAAGGCATTATTTCAGAATTTTGTTTTGAATACACAGATAAAAACAGGGCTATCTTATCAAAATATAACAATTACAAATCACTATTAAGATATCTCCAAAGTCAACACTTAGTTGAAGGTTGTGTAAAATTTGCCGACAGTAAAGGTATAGCTCGTAGAAACAACATGATACTTCAAAGTCGTAAATTGTTTGAAAAATCAATATATGCTTCGATATTATATAACATTTTAGACGTTTCTTCTTATATGCAATATATTAATTCTGATGATGAAACCATTAGAAAAGCAATAGAATTATATAATTCAAAAAAGACGTTCCCAACACTTTAATCTTTTGATTTTGCTTTTTTTGACAATCACACATATTTAGTGCGAATAGAATCATTTTGTAAAGCAGACTTTGCAAATTAAGTTTTTTTTCTTAAATTTGCAAAGCATTTCTTAATAACAAAAATAATATAGAGTGCCACCATATAGATCATCTATTTTATATATCCATTAATTTTTGAATAATATCTGTTTTCACAATATATGGAATCGTTTTTTAGAACCCACAAATACCTATTAAATCATTTACAATCATCCTTTAGAAGATATTTGATGGATGAAATTGATTGGTCTGACAGAATGATTGGTATTAAAGGTGCACGCGGTGTTGGCAAGACGACTTTTCTTCTCCAAATAGCAAAAGAACACTATAATAGTACAGACAATTCCTGCCTATATATTAACACAAACAATTTTTACGTTCAAAATATTGGTATAACATCATTTGCTGGGGAATTCTATCATAACGGGGGGAAGGTCCTATTAATCGACCAGGTATTTAAACAACCGGACTGGAGTCACCAATTGAGGGAATGTTATGACAAGTACCCTGGATTAAAAATAATATTCACGGGCTCCTCTGTTATGCGTTTAAAAGATGAAAATCCCGAATTAAATGGAATTGTGAAATCATATAATTTACGTGGTTTTTCTTTCAGAGAATTTCTAAATCTCAAGACGGGACTTAATATTCCAGCATATAGTTTAGAAGAAATCATTAACAATCATTCAGAAATTGCCCAACAAATATTGGAATACACGTTTCCTAAAGACCTATTTCCTGATTATTTGCATCATGGTTTTTACCCATTTTTTCTTGAGCACAAAAATTATTCTGAGAATTTGCTAAAAACCATGAATATGATGATTGAAGTTGACATTTTAATTATAAAACAAATTGAATTAAAATATCTACCAAAAATCAAAAAACTCTTTTATTTATTAACCATGAGTGGTAATTCCGCTCCTAACATCAGTCATTTAGCACAAGAATTGGGAATGAGTCGTGCTACCGTCATGCACTACATCAAATACTTAATGGAAGCACGCCTTGTCAATATGATATACTCCAAAGATGATGAATTTCCCAAAAAGCCAGCAAGAGTTTTATTACACAATTCCAACTTGATGTATAGTTTTTATCCTATGTGCTTTGACGATCATGACATACAAGAAACATTTTTCTGTAATAGCTTGTGGAAGGATCACAAAATAAATAAAATAGGCAATTCTGGAGCATTGTTGATTGACAAGAAACATGAATTTAAAATAGTTGAACATTCAACGAAATTAAAGAGTAAATCTAAAACACTATTTGCCGTAAATCGATGTGACATTGGTGAAGGTAATCAAATTCCACTATGGTTATTCGGATTTTTATATTAAAATAAATATTTAAACTAATTATTAAATTCTAAAACTAATGGGTAAAGAAAAAAAATTCATGACATGCGACGGAAATCAAGCTGCAGCACATGTGGCATATATGTTTTCTGAAGTTGCTGCAATCTATCCAATCACCCCATCGTCACCTATGGCTGAGCACATAGATGAATGGGCTGTAGCAGGTCGCAAAAACCTATTCGGTGATACAGTATTAGTTCAAGAGATGCAATCTGAAGCCGGTGCGGCAGGTGCAGTACACGGTTCTTTGCAGGCGGGTGCCTTAACCAGCACATTTACAGCATCTCAGGGCTTGCTGTTGATGATTCCAAACATGTATAAAATTGCAGGTGAGTTGTTACCATGTGTATTCCACGTATCTGCCAGAACGATTGCCTCTCACTCTCTCTGTATTTTCGGCGACCAGGGTGATGTCATGGCTTGTCGTCAAACAGGCTTTGCCATGTTAGCGGAAGGTTCGGTTCAAGAAGTAATGGATTTATCTGCAGTGGCTCATTTATCTTCAATTAAAAGCAGAGTTCCTTTTATTAATTTCTTTGATGGTTTCCGCACTTCCCACGAATATCAAAAGGTTGAAGAAATAGATCAAGAAGAACTTAGGCCATTGGTTGACATGGAGGCTCTTAAAGAATTTAGGGCAAGAGCATTGTCACCAGAACATCCACAGGCTAAAGGTATGGCAGAAAATCCTGAAACATTTTTTGCACATAGAGAAAGTTGTAATTCCTATTACGACGCAGTTCCTTCAATTGTTGAAGAATACATGAAAGAAATTTCAAAGATAACTGGTCGTGATTACAAATTGTTCTCATATTATGGAGCAGACGATGCCGAACAAATAATCATTCTTATGGGTAGCGCTACTGAAGCCGCCCGTGAGGCAATAGATTATGCTAATGCCAATGGTGCCAAATATGGAATGGTAAGCGTTCATCTTTATCGTCCATTCTCTGTTAAACATCTTCTTGAATCTATTCCTAAAACTGTAAAACGTATAGCAGTTCTAGATCGTACTAAAGAACCGGGTGCAAGTGGTGAACCACTATTGTTAGACGTCAAAGATGCTTTTTATGGTCAAGCAAATGCGCCATTGATTGTTGGTGGACGTTATGGCCTAGGGTCTTCAGATGTTACACCTACGATGATTTTAAGTGTATATGACAATTTGAAATTGCCTCAGCCTAAGGACCGCTTTACTGTAGGCATTGTTGACGATGTTACATTCACATCACTCCCTCTTGAAGAAGAAAAGGCTCTAGGCGGTGAAGGCATTTTCGAAGCGAAATTCTTCGGATTGGGAGCAGACGGAACAGTAGGCGCAAACAAAAACTCAGTTAAAATAATTGGTGAGAATACAGATAAATATTGTCAAGCATATTTCTCATACGACTCAAAAAAATCTGGTGGATTCACTTGTTCACATCTTCGCTTCGGAGATACGCCTATTCGTTCTACATATCAAATCAAGACTCCAAACTTTGTGGCATGTCATGTTCAAGCATATTTGCGCATGTATGACGTAACACGTGGACTTCGCGAAAATGGAACATTCTTGTTAAATACAATATGGGATTCTGAAGACTTGGTAAAGAATCTGCCAAATAATGTCAAACGCTATTTTGCCGAAAAAAACATAACTGTCTATTATATTAATGCAACTAAAATTGCACAAGAAATAGGACTAGGAAACAGAACAAATACAATTCTCCAATCAGCATTCTTCCGTATTACAGAAGTTATCCCTGTTGATCTTGCTGTTCAACAGATGAAGAAATTCATTGTAAAATCATATGGCAAGAAAGGAGAAGATGTAGTAAACATGAATTATGCAGCTGTTGACAGAGGAGGTGAATACAAACAACTTGAAATTGACCCTTCATGGAAAAATCTTCCTGCCAACCCTATAATAGAAGAAAACAATGATCCGGATTTCATTAATAATGTAGTTCGTCCGATAAATGCTCAGAATGGTGATTTGTTGCCTGTTTCTTCATATAAGAATTATGAGGATGGAGCATGGGAACAAGGCACTGCGGCATATGAAAAACGAGGTGTTGCCACATTTGTGCCAAAATGGATTTCAGATAACTGTATTCAATGTAATAAATGTGCATTCGTATGTCCTCACGCTGCAATCCGACCATTTGTAATGAACGAAGAGGAGGTAAAGAACTTCGACTCCCCTACTCTTGAAATGAAAGCACCTATAGCATTAAAGGGAATGCATTTCCGTATGCAAGTAAGTGTTCTTGACTGTCTCGGTTGTGGTAATTGTGTTGACGTATGTCCAGGCAATCCGAAAGCTGGAGGAAAAGCACTTGAAATGGTTACACTTGAAGGAGAGTTGCAAGAAGCTAATAACTGGGAATATTGCATAGATAACGTTACTTCGAAACAAGATCTGATAGATGTGAAATCAAATCCTAGGCTATCACAATTTGCCACCCCATTATTTGAGTTCTCTGGAGCATGTTCAGGGTGTGGAGAAACGCCTTATGTCAAATTGATTTCACAATTGTTTGGTGAACGTGAAATGGTTGCTAATGCCACAGGATGTACTTCCATTTATTCGGGTTCAATACCTTCTACTCCATATACAAAAAATGCAAAAGGTCAAGGTCCAGCATGGTCAAACTCCTTATTCGAAGATTTTTGTGAATATGGTTTAGGAATGGAAATAGCAAACAAAAAGATTCGTAATCGAATTGTAACCATGCTTAATGACGCTACTTCCGTAGATGGTTGTCCTGAAGGATTTAAAAAAGCTGCACAAGAATGGATTGATGGTAGAAATGATGCCAACATTTCAAAATCAACAGCAGACAAATTAATACCATTTATTGAAGCGGGTCGAAAATCCGGATGTCCTACATGTAAGCAATTAAGCGAATTATCACATTATTTAGTAAAACGTAGCCAATGGATTATCGGTGGTGATGGAGCTTCATATGATATAGGATATGGTGGCTTGGATCATGTCTTGGCATCTGGTGAAGATGTTAACATATTAGTCCTTGATACAGAAGTATATTCAAATACAGGAGGCCAATCATCCAAAGCCACGCCAATCGGTGCCATAGCCCAATTTGCAGCAGGTGGCAAACGTATCCAGAAAAAAGACCTTGGATTGATGCAAGCTACATATGGATACGTTTACGTTGCACAAATAGCAATGGGCGCAGATAATGCTCAATGCTTGAAGGCCATTCGTGAAGCTGAAGCATATCCAGGCCCATCATTAGTTATAGCCTATGCTCCATGCATAAATCATGGACTCAAAGCAAAAGGTGGTATGGGTAAGAGCCAGGCTGAAGAAGCAAAAGCAGTAGCATGTGGCTACTGGCATCTATGGCGTTACGACCCTCGTTTGGAAGACATGGGTAGAAATCCATTCCAACTCGACTCCAAAGAACCGAACTGGGATGATTTCCAAGCATTCTTGGAAGGTGAGGTACGTTATCTTTCACTAAAGAAAGTTAAGCCAGATGAAGCACAAGAATTGTTTGACGCCGCAAAAGCCGCTGCTCAAAAACGTTATAGCACATACGTCAGAATGAGCAAGATAGAATATTAAACAAATAAATTAATAAGAAAGTGTATCGTTATGATACACTTTCTTTTACATATATTATTATGATAGGAAAAGGCATACCATTTATTTTTTTACTTTTATTCTTTAGTTGTAGTAAAAATAAAAATCAAAGAACATGGGTCGAAGATGAAGAATTAGAGGTCGAATCATCCAATTTTGGCATTCAATCAATAAACGAGAACGAAACTGCAGCTATGTTAAATGAAAATGTTGTTACTTTTAATAATACTTCAGAAATTGATAATAATTTATTAAAAGTGGAAACAAATATCGAAAAAATAAATTCTCCAGACAAACTGATCGAATTAAAACAAGTTCTTCAAGAAGAACTAAACAAAACTCATAACGCCATAATGAAGATATCAAATGAAGAAGAGAAAATCAATCTTGAAAAACGTTATAATTCGCTACAATCAGATTACGATAACAAAATAAAAGCCTACTTAATGCCCGCAAATGGTATTATTCAAAATCTACACAAACAAATTGATCGCTTGGCACAATGCAAATCAAAATCAGATGTAATGAACATATTAGACACTCACTATGGCTTTTATAAAAACCTAAGCCAAATCCATACGATTGTTGAAGAAAAGAACAGACAACCCGAAGTGCGAGAGTTGGCTTCTAAACTTCAAGAGATTTTTACAAAAACAATAGATAAATATGACATTGACTTTCAATAATGTAACTTGAATGCAAAAATATGGTCCACGCAAATGTTCATTAATCATTTTTATTGAATTTATAACATATATTTAAAGCTGTTGGCAAAGCATTAACTATGTCTGAAGCCACTAAAGAATATTTATTATACTGTTTTAATGCCATATCTCCAGCCAAGCCATGAATAAACACACCAATAACAGCAGCATCAGAAGCAGAATATCCTTGTGCTAATAAAGATAGTATGACTCCAGTTAAGACATCTCCACTACCCGCCGTAGCCATTCCCGGATTTCCATTAGAATTAATAAAAAGGCTCCCATCAGGAGTGAAGATTCTTGTATAAGCACCTTTTAAAACAATAATAATATTTTGTTTTTTGGACAATTCAAATGCTTTATTCATTTCATCCCAATCAGTTTCACTATTACCAAAAAGCCTGCAAAATTCACCTTTGTGAGGAGTAAGTATTGTGTTTGGAGGCAACAGATCAAACCATTGTGGATTCAACGCAATTATGTTTAATGCATCAGCGTCTAATACTAACGGTTTTGAATAATTCTTTAAAATATAATCTAAAATATCTGATGCATTTTCATCGACACCCAGTCCTGGACCAATTGCCAAAGCGTCATATTTATTTATATCCTCAACAAACTTACCATTTCTTGATTTAAAAATAGCTTCGGGAGCACCTAATTGCAGAATAATTCTATTTTCAGAATTACTTAAAATGGTAAGTTTACCTATCCCAGTACTTAAAGAGGAACGAGACGACAACAAGGCGGCTCCTGCCATTCCTTCAGAACCTGCTATCAGGAGCCCGTGTCCATAGCAACCTTTATGATCGAATTTATTCCGACTTTTTAAAAGAGAGGATAAATATTCAATTTCAACATAATCACAAATATAATCAATATCCTTTGGAGTAATCAAACCAATATCCACGACAGACCAGTCTCCTATGAAACATTGGCAGTCAGAAAAGAAGAAGGGCAGTTTGGGATACTGAAAGGATAATGTGTGGGTTGCATTTATAATAACTTTTTCATTTTTCCAAAATCCAAATTGGGAATCGAGGCCTGAAGGAACATCAACAGCTACAACAGTATTATTTTTTGAATTTAGATAATCTACTAATTTTATATACTTTCCACTTAATTGACGATTTAGGCCAATTCCAAATAAGCCATCAATTATTATGTCATTATTTTCAATGACTGGGAAAACAAAAGTATCATCAACCAGCGTAACCTTTATTGTTTCAATGGCATTTAATCTTTTTAAATTCCGACCACAAGATTTTGAAAGATTATGCTCAAAACAATAAACGTAAACACATACGTTATAGTTGTAAGAAGATAAAAGACGAGCAATTGCTAACGAATCACCGCCATTATTACCAGGGCCGGCTACAACTATTACATTATGTTTATTAGAATACATACGAATAAAAGATTCAGAAAAAGCAGTAGCAGCTCGTTCCATCAAATCGTATGTAGATATATCCAATTCAGATAAAGTGTAGTTTTCGATTTCTTTAATTTGTGAAGACTTGTAAATTTTCATGTTTTTGTTTTTTGCATTACAAATATAGTAAATCAAGTTGGCATTAAATACTAAAAGAACATAAAAAAGACAAAAATAATTGTTTACTTTTTTTAAATTATTGATTTAATAAAGATTTTTGTGAAAAAATTATTATATTCGCAAAACATATATTTTCAATAAAAACATTTCAAATGGACACTATTACAATCTTAGACAGAAAATTCAGGTTGTCTATTCCACAAAAAACAATTAATGAAAAAGTTAAAGCAATTGCCGAAAAGCTAAACAAAGATTACGAAGGTAAAAACCCAGCAATGGTTTGTATCCTTAATGGTGCATATATGTTTGCCGCTGACTTATCTCGTTATCTCACATTTCAACCGGAAATAATATTCGCTCGTTTCTCTTCATATGAAGGAATGGATACTACTGGCAAAGTTAGAGAATTAATGGGTGTATCCGTTAGTCTTCATGGAAGAGATGTGATAATCGTTGAAGACATTGTTGATACAGGAATAACCATGCACAATCTACTACCCAAATTTTATGCAAAGGGTGCCAAATCCGTAAAAATATGTTCTTTTTTGCAAAAACCCGAAAAACTAACAGTTGACTTAGATGTAGATTATGTTGCAATGCAAATTCCAAATGAATTTATAGTAGGCTATGGACTGGATTATAATGGTATGGGGCGAAATTTCAAAGATATATATACTGTTATTGATGAAAATCAACAAAACTTTAAAAACATGAAAAATATTATTATTTTTGGTGCCCCGGGTTCTGGCAAAGGCACTTACAGCGATGAGATAAAAAAGCGTTACGGCATGAATCACATATCAACAGGTGATGTTCTTCGCACTGAAATCAATAATGGCACAGAATTAGGAACAATTGCAAAAGGTTACATTGATGAAGGACAACTGATTCCAGACAGTTTAATGATAGACATTTTGGCAAAGAAATATGATTCATTAGATAATTCCCGTGGCGTAATTTTCGATGGCTTCCCTCGAACAATTGCGCAGGCAGAAGCTCTTAAATCCATGTTAAAAGAACGTAATCATGATTTAGGCATGATGATTGAATTAATTGTTGACGAAGACACCTTGATGTCACGTTTATTAAATAGAGCAAAAGAGCAAGGTCGCGCTGATGACAATGAAGAAACGATTCGCAAACGATTTGAAGTGTATCATTCTCAAACAGAGCCATTATCCAAATGGTTTGAGAATGAGGGCATTCGTAACACATTTACATGGAAGGGGGCAAAAGAAGTTATGCTTGATGAGATATTTAAGGAAATAGAAATACAGAACACACCAAAACAATAATATTTATAACCCCATCATTTTTATCAATAATTTACGACTATCCCATAATACTTTATTATGTCTGAATCAAATTTTATTGACTACGTAAAAATATATTGTCGTTCAGGAAAAGGTGGTAGCGGTTCGGCTCACATGCATAGAGCAAAATATGTTCCCAAAGGCGGACCTGACGGAGGTAATGGCGGGAGAGGTGGACATGTTATTCTTAGAGGCAATCATAATTATTGGACATTACTCCACTTACGTTATGAACGCCACATATATGCTGAACACGGAGCTAATGGTTCAAAAAACAAAGCAACAGGCAAACAAGGAGCTGACGCTTATATTGAAGTACCGTGCGGGACGGTGGTTTACAATGCGGAAACAGGAGAATATATATGTGACATTAAAGAGCATAATCAAGAATTTATTCTACTTCATGGAGGACGTGGAGGTTTAGGAAATTTCAATTTTGCAACATCCACAAATCAAGCCCCACGTTATGCTCAAGCAGGAGAGCCCATGATGGAAATGTCTGTCATTTTAGAATTGAAATTACTAGCAGATGTGGGGCTTGTGGGATTTCCCAATGCCGGAAAATCCACACTCGTGTCTTCATTATCTTCAGCCAAACCTAAGATAGCGAATTATCCATTCACCACTCTGGAACCATCGCTAGGCATTGTGCAATATCATGATTCCAAATCATTTGTCATTGCCGATATTCCAGGTATAATTGAAGGTGCAAGTGAGGGTAAAGGACTCGGGCTTCGATTTCTTCGTCATATAGAACGTAACTCATTGCTTTTATTCATGATACCTTGTGATACTGACAGTATTAAAAGAGAATATGACATTTTACTTAATGAACTGTCAACATTTAATAAGGAATTACTGGATAAAGGAAGGATACTTGCAGTTACCAAATGCGATTTGATTGACGAAGATTTAATGGCAATGCTGACACCCGATTTGCCACAAGGTGTAAAAACGGTTTTCATATCAAGCGTTACGGGTTACGGATTGGACAAACTCAAAGATATTCTATGGAATGAAATGAATAGTGAGAGCAATAAGTTATCCACCATTATCACCCAAAACACGTTAGTTCACAAATCCAAAGAAATAAACCAACTTCCAAGAGCATATTCCGAAGAAGAAAGTTTAGACATAGAATGGGTCGATGATATTGAAGAATTAGAATAAACCACAAATAGCATTCAATTGAAGAATTATAATAAGTGGATATTTTGAAATATGACATATACAATAATGTTTACACATTTTCCACTCGTAGGAGCGGAGGCGTTAGTACTGGAGCTTATTCTTCGTTCAATGCCAACCCCTATTGTGGGGATAAAATAGAAAATGTGGTTAGAAATCAACAATTGCTAGCTGATGCATTAAACATTGACATAACTCAAATAATAATACCTCATCAAATACATCATTCCAAAATTCTGAAAATAGACAACAGGTTTATTCAAGCATCTGACAAAATGAAGAAAATACTGCTTGATGGCATTGATGCCTTGATTACTAATATTCCCAATTATTGTATATGTGTAACCACAGCCGACTGTATACCTATAGTAATATATGATGCCGAAAATCGGGCAACTGCTTGCATTCATTCTGGGTGGCGAGGAACTTTAGATAACATTTGCCAAAAAACAATTGTTTTGATGTCAAAAGAATATGGTACACATCCATCACAATGTAAAGTTGTTATTGGACCAGGAATCTCATTAAGAAACTTTGAAGTTGGTGACGAAGTTTATGCAATGTTTAAAGATAAAGGATATAAAATGGAATCTATTTCTGCACATTACGATAAATGGCATATAGATTTGCCTGGGTGCATTAAACATCAATTAATGAATTGTGACATAAATGCAACAAATATCCACATGTCCAATATTTGTACTTATGATAACTATAGTAATTATTTTTCAGCTCGACGTCTAGGCATACAATCTGGTCGAATTCTAACAGGAATTATGTTAAACAATTAATATTATACAATCATGAAAAGAACATTCTTTCTTGCTTTTATATTTGCATCAATATTTTCATTTTTATCTTGCACAAACGATGATTATGCAAACAGTGCACAAGTACCAGTTTTTAAACAACTGATTCTATCTCCCTCAGTTGTTAGCCCCGGTGAAGAGGTTAATGCAACCGTTGAATACGAGTTTGCCGGGAAAGAGATTTATTCTAACAAGTATAAACTGACCATATCAGAGATTGGTAATCCCGATAATACTAAATCCTTAGAATGGGAGGAAATTGAGCCAATGAAATCTGTTCCTCAACACACATTCAACGCTCCAGATTCGCCTGGTAGATATTCGGTAGTATTTCAGGCAACAAGAATCAATTTTTCCACAGGAGGGCCAAATGGAAGTTTGTATGGATCGGCAAATTCAGTAAGTGCAATTTTAACCGTTATTGATAATGATTAAAGCAAAGACCCGCAATATATACTCACAGATGATTGTAGCGTAGTAAAAAAAATATCCCAACATGCAATGTATTTATCGTTTGCGGTGACAGCCACAACATTAAAATAACATATAAAGAAGATATAGAATTATTCAAGAATCTGATAAAAAACCATAATGATTAACTCAAAACTATAATTATTTGTTATTTTATTCAATAAAGAAATGTTTTTTTGTTTAAATTCTTCTAAAATAAAGAAAAAAATTGTAATTTTGCATTTTGAAAATTCAGGAAATTATAAATAACAAATAAAATATGGCAAACAAAATTAAACCAAAACAGAAAAAGAATGAGAGCGTCGGTTTCGATGTTCAATTGACAAAAGCAGAAGCATTCTTCGAAAAGAATGGAAAGTTGATTGTTGGTATCTTCATCGCAATTATAATAATAGCCATGTGTATATGGGGATTTAAGAAATGTAGAGCAAGCGAAGAAGAAGATGCTCAAAATGCTATCTCATCGTGCCAGCAGGCATTTGCAATGCAAGATTTTGAAAAAGCACTAAAAGGTGATGGTGCACAATCCAAGGGCTTTGCTAAAATCGTTGATGAGTATAGCGGTACCAAAACAGCAAATATAGCAAAATTATATGCAGCTATATGTGTTCTTCAGAATGACACGACTTTAAGCACCAAAAGTTTTGATGAAGCAATCGGCTATTTGAAGGATTATGATGGTCAAGATGACAATACCATTTCCGCCGCCGCGATTGAGATGTTGGGTAATTGCATGATAGCAAAAGGCGATAAGGCTGGAGGTGCAGAAAAATTAATAGAAGCTGCAACCAAAGCAAATAACGATGCATTGAGCCCATTATTCCTACTACAGGCAGGAGAAGTATATGAAGATTTGAAACAGTCGGATAAGGCACTAGAATTATATGAAAGGATAAAGAATGACTATCCACAATCTACTTTAGCTTTAGGAAATGGACCTGTTCAAAGCATTGAAACATATATCGAAAGAGTAAAGAAATAAAGACTTTATAAAGAAATGATTAAATCCGAAATCCCAATTAAGATCATTAATTCGGGTTTCGGATTTTAATTTATAATATATATGGCAAGCAAAAATCAAAATCTGTCAAGTTATGACTCAAAATCAGTTCCCAATGGTAATGGTTTTAGAATTGGGATAGTTGTTAGCGAATGGAATCATGAAATAACACATGCATTATTAAATGGCGCATTGAACACTCTTACAAAACATGGCGTAAATATAAAAGACATCACTATATATAATGTGCCTGGAAGTTTTGAATTAATATATTCATGTTCACAAATTGTTAAGACAAACGTTGATGCTGTTATTGCTATAGGATGTGTTATTCGTGGAGACACGCCACATTATGATTATATTTGCAATGGTACCACAAATGGACTTTCCTATTTGAACACCATTCAACCCATTCCTATAGTTTATGGTTTAATTACGACAAATGATTATCAACAGGCCTTAGACAGATGTGGTGGTGTCCATGGAAACAAAGGAGACGAATGTGCAATAACAGCACTAAAAATGATTAGTTTTAAAAGGGATGTAAAAAATCACACATCTATATAATTCAAAAATATAGTTTATAGGCATAATAGGCAAAATATTGCGAATTGTTGTGTGTATAATATTAACATTATACATATCGATAATTGTATTCCTTCATATTCCATATATAGATGGAAAATTGGGGGAATATGCATCATCATTCCTATCTTCATACTTGGGAGCTGACGTAACAATAAAGAAAGTAAACATAGGCTTACTCAATCAAATAATTCTTCAAGATATATCTATAAACACTGAGTTGGGAGAGAATATCCTTTTTATAGATAAAGCATCAACAAATATAGAGCTATTACCACTCTTTAAGGGTGATGTTATTTTAAATTCCGTGCAACTTTTTGGAATGAATGCAAATATTAGTCGTTCCACGCCTGATTCTCCACTCAACATTCAATTTATTATCGACAAATTGAAATCAAAAAAAACAGAAAAAGAAAAAACAACATTAAAATTATCTCGAATTATTATACGGAATAGTTCCATATCATATAACATTAAATCATCACAAGTTGCTCCCAATGGACTAATTGATTTCAGCCATCTAGAAATTAAAGACTTAAATACAGACATATTTATACATCAAATTACAGCTAATAAGGTAAATATTAATATAAACAAGCTAAGATTTAGAGAAACGAAGTCCGGGCTCAGTATCTCGGAATTAAAAACGAACGTTAAATCTTCTATTAATATTTTTAACATAAATGACTTATATGCAAACATTAATAATTCACAATTAACATCTGATCATTTAACAATTATTACCGATTTACATTCTAAAGAACAAAGTATTACTGGTAATTTGAAAAATTGCAAAATTTTTCCATCAGATTTTTCGTTTTTGTCGCCAAAATGTAGTAACATACCAAATGCCATTACTTTAAATTGTGATTTTTCCTATAATCCCAATAACATTAAATTAAACAATGTTTATTTAAGAACATCGGATGAAAACATTTATTTCAAAGGTGACGTTAATGTCTTAAATATTAAAACACAGGACCCATCGCTAAACCTGTCAATTAAAGACCTGAATGTAAATTCACATAATTTGACCCAATATTTGAGTCCATTTAACATCAGCAATACCATAAAAGAAAAACTATACAAACTAGGAAAAATTAATATTGCCGGGAATTTTTCCATGAATAATAATCAAATCAAAGCACAATCACATATTTTAAGTACCACTATTGGAGAACTAACAATAGATGGCATTCTGAATAATTCAAATCATCGTTTAAAAGCAATGATATCATCTAAATCCTTGAACTTAAAAAAAATGGACAATATGATACCATTAGCTAACACATCCCTAAATTTGTTGGTTGACTTGAAGATACCAGATTCATCATTTCCCGAAGGAATTATCAAAGGTGAAATAAATCATTTTGAATATAATGATTTAACAATGGATAATATTCATATCGACGGCTCAATGAATAAAAATAAATATAGTGGCTATTTGTCAGTTCATGATAAAAAAATCGATGGGATTTTTGATGGAATAATTGAAAGAACAAACAACAAACAAGTCAGCTTAAATGCCAATTTGAGCATTAATAACTTCAAACCAGCCTCATTGTGGAAAAGAGGCGAATTAACAGATCACTCTTTCACCCTCAATGGCAAATTTGACATATTAGGATCATCACTTACTGATTTAAATGGGAATTTATTTATAAATAATCTTAAGGTAAACGGAAACAGATACAATTATGATTTAAATAACTTATTAGTCAAAATAATTCAAAAAAGTAATAATTATAAAAATATCCTCATAAATAGCGAATTGATTTCTGGAAATATGAAGGGTTATTTTTCGTATAACACCATTTATGAAAGCATTCTTGCTTCAATCGATAATATTGCTCCATTATTTGGATTTGAAAAAACGGTATCATCATCACCAAAAGACACTTTTGATTTTAAACTGACATTATATAAAAACAAGATATTTCAAGAGTTAATTGACATTCCAGTCAACTTTAATGACAGTATCAATTTTGATGGTTCGATTAATGGCGAGTCCAATACTGCAAAAATAAACATACATACAGAATCATTATCATTGTCAGATATTATGATTCAAAAACCACACTTTGTTTTCACAAGCGAAACAGATAATTTTACATTAACTGGAATGTGTGATTTGCAAAAAGACAATCGTACACTTTCAGTCAAACTTAACGCAGACGGACATGCACAAATGGTTAAGTCCAATATAAATTGGATTCTAAAACAAGAAAAGCCCATAAGAGGCTCATTAAATTTGGAAGGAACTGTAAATCTTAACGATGCGCAAATTGCTCATGTTAAATTATTACCATCTGAAATAAACATATTCGATCAATTATTAAACATTCAGGCAGATTATATAGACATTTATAAAAATCACATAAATTTTAATGATCTTAAAGCATACAACCAAAACCGTTCTGTGGAAATAAACGGAACGTTATCCTCAAATCCTGCCGACAGCATTATTGTCAATCTGGATGGAACGACAATTGAAAATGCTCTAGATTTATTAAACACAAATGCTCCTAATATAAATGGATTGGTATATGGAAAATGTAAGATAAACAACATTCTCGAATCACCACAATTAAACGCCAATCTTTATATAGATGAACTATCGTTCAAAAACATCAATTTAGGTCATGCGTTCATTATTGCAAATTGGGACAACAGGAACAACGGAATATGTATTAATACAAACATTATTAACGATGAGCAAAAAAATGGGATTACGTCAATAAATGGTTATATTTATCCTAATAATAAATCATTAGACCTTACTGCAACCCTAAAAGATACCAATTCTTCATTCCTAAACAGCCTTTTGTTCAGACCATTCAAAAACATTACAGGCAAACTAAATGGTGATATTAATGTTTTTGGTCCATTCAATGCCATAAACATCAATGGTTCTGCCACCACTGATTCTAAGTTAACCCTACGTGCTACAAATGTTACATATAATGTAAATCCAGAAGATACAATTCAAATACGAACGAATTCATTCATATTTGATAATATTAGAATATCTGACAAAGATAACACAACAAATATTTTGAATGGAATTGTAAGTCATGAAAAATTTAAAAATTTTTCATACGAGTTTGACATGCATATTGCTGATTTATTGTTATATGACGAATCAAATTTCAATTCAGATAAATTCAAGGGGAAAATATACGCAAATGGCACGTTTAACTTAAAAGGTTCTGATGGCCATCCTTTATATATTACATCAGAACTATACCCATCCAAAGAAAGTGAGTTTGTATATGATGCATCAACACCAGACGCAATCACTACAAACACATTTATATCATTTAGAGAAATCAATCCAACCGACAGCATTTTAGTTGCGTCGGGTTATGATCCGTCAACTTACTGGCACACAAGAGACTCATTAAGATATTCGGACACTACATTATTAAAGAAATACAAAGGAGATATATACATGAATCTCAACATCCACATGAATCATAATTGTGCCATAAAACTTAAGATGGAAAATGTTGAAGATGGCTATATCACCACACTTGGTACAGGTATTTTACATGCGGACTATCACAACAAAGGTGGTTTTTCCATTAATGGAACATATAAAATTCAAGAAGGTAAATATAGACTTTATCTACAGGACATTATATATAGAGATTTAATAATACAAGATGGTTCAAACGTTGTGTTTAATGGGAATCCATTTGACGCTGATATTCATCTGATTTGCTGGCACACACTACAATCAGTCCCTCTATCAGATTTGACAAGTGCCGTTTACACACAAAACAACAAAGTAAGAGTAAGATGTATTTTAGATATAACCGGACATCTTGGTAATATGAATTTCAATTTTGACTTGAATTTACCAAATGTAAGTGATGAAACAAGGCAAATAGTAAAATCATACATATCCACAGATGAAGAAATGAACAAACAGATCATTTATCTGTTAGGTTTTGGACGTTTCTACACAAACGATTATGCAAGAGTAAATGGTGAGAATAATACAAACCAGGCAGTAAACTCCCTTTTATCATCAACTTTAAGTGGCCAAATAAATCAATTGTTAAGTAACGCTATTGGAAATGAAAGCAAATGGAATTTCGGAACAGGTATTTCAACAGGAGAAAGAGGTTGGGAAGATGTTGATTTGGAAGGGACACTTTCGGGAAAGTTGCTAGACGACAGATTATTAATAAATGGCAATTTTGGCTATAGGGACAACTCTATGACAAATAATTCAAGTTTTATAGGAGATTTTGATGTTCGATGGAGATTAACCCCTAATGGCAATACATACCTTAAAGCATATAATCTAACAAACGACAGATATTTCACGAAATCCACATTAAACACACAAGGAATAGGCGCAACATATCAAAAAGATTTTGAATCATGGCGTGATTTGTTTAAAAGTAAAAAAAACAAAAAAACTTTAGAACTACCCGACGTGACAGATACAACAAATTCACCAATCATGAAATATGATACTATATTATTCTTTAATCATACAGACACATTGCATTAATTTTACATATAAATGAAGACCGACCTAATAAAAATAAACAAAGATGTTCTTGATTATTGTTATAATGAACAATTCGATATTGATCATTTTAAAAAAATTGATCCATGCGGTGTAGTATATAAGTTATTGGAACACACTTCATATCAATTAGACATAGAATTAGGGGCGTTGTTTATAGCCATGATTTCATGGGGGTCAAGAAAAGTCATATACCCTACTGCACTAAACATGATAGAAAACGAAATGGCATGGCATCCCGCCAGTTTCATCCTTGACAGGAAATATCTAGACAGCTATAAAAATGCCAAAAACCAATGTGTTTACAGAACACTAAACACCAAGGCTTTCAAACAAGTATGTGAGAACATATTTACTGTTTTAACTACATATAATGATGATAAAATTACGTTAGAAAAGATATTTGATGGGAGATCTACCAAAGACATTATAAATGACATATGCTATTGGTTGTCTCCGGCTAGAGTCGGCACGGTTAACAAATCTGCTTGTAAGCGTATATGCATGTATGTTAGATGGATGACTAGACCTAGCATACCAGACTTGGGCATTTGGAAAACAAGATTACAAAATGATTTGTATGCTGTTATGGATGTTCATGTTTGTAAGTTAACAAAAGATTTATTACACAACAAGCGCCCATCTTGGAATACATGTGTTGAGTTAACAAATATTTTTAAGAAATGGAACAAAGACGATCCGCTCAGGTATGACATAGCCTTGATGACATTATCTGACAGACTGGAAAATAACGATGTTGATTTCTCAAATAAGGTTAAATACTCTTAAATGTTAAAAGAGAAAAGTTATTTTAGGTTTAAATGTTGCTTAAAATTGTTCATTTTATTACATAAATGAGTATTTTTGCATAATAATATAAATTGTTAATTCATTTCTCATAATGTCAGATTTTTTAGATATAAATGCACTCAATGAGCGTATAGCAAGCAAAGCCAACATTTTAACAAATTTGGTTACAGGCATGAACCTACATATAGTTGGACAGAAGCATTTGATAGATTCATTGTTAATCGGATTGTTGTCAGATGGGCACATTCTTTTGGAAGGACTACCGGGTTTAGCTAAAACCAAAGCCATTAAAACCTTAGCATCGCTTATAGATGCAAGTTTCAGTAGGATTCAATTCACTCCAGACTTATTGCCTGCCGATGTAATTGGCACAATGATTTATAATCAGAAAGAAGGAAAATTTGAAGCAAAAAAAGGACCGATTTTTTCTAATTTTGTGTTAGCTGATGAAATAAACCGTGCACCCGCCAAAGTACAAAGTGCATTGTTAGAAGCCATGCAAGAACGACAAGTAACGTTATCAACCAATACACATTCCCTACCTTCGCCATTCTTGGTATTAGCGACCCAAAACCCAATAGAACAGGAGGGCACATATCCATTACCTGAAGCTCAAGTCGATAGATTTATGATGAAGGTAGTTATTGGCTATCCAAGTATAGATGACGAGAAAAAGATCATCAGAATGAATATTCATGAAAATGAAGATGTCATTAAACCTATACTAACAATAAATGACGTAGATAATTTACGCAAAATTGTTCAAAGTGTTTATGTTGATGAAAAAATCGAACAATATATTGCCGACATAGTATTTGCAACACGTTATCCACACAAATATAAATTGCGCGAATTAAACGGACTTATATCATTTGGTGGTTCACCTCGTGCTTCTATCAATTTGGCATTGGCTTCTCGTTCTTATGCTTTCTTGAAAGGCCGCGGCTATGTTATTCCAGAAGATGTTAGGGCCGTAGCCCATGATGTTTTAAGACATAGAATAGGTTTAACCTATGAGGCTGAAGCATCTAATGTTACTCAAGAAGAAATAATAAGCAAAATTATCAATAAAGTTGAAGTTCCTTAATACTGCATATAATTTTGGATACTGAAGAATTATTAAAGCGCGTTAGAAGAATAGAGATAAAAGCTAAAGGTCTCTCAACTAATATATTTGCTGGGGAATATCATTCAGCATTTAAAGGACGTGGCATGGCATTCTCTGAAGTACGGGAATATCAATATGGTGATGATATTCGAGATATTGATTGGAATGTAACGGCGAGATTTGATCGTCCTCACATAAAAATATATGAAGAAGAAAGAGAATTAACCGTTATCCTAATGATTGACGTTTCTGGTAGTCTTGATTTTGGCACATCACAGCAAAGCAAACGTCAGATGGCAACTGAGATTGCAGCCACTTTAGCATTTTCAGCGATTCAAAACAATGATAAGATTGGTGTAATTTTTTTCTCAAATAAAATAGAAAAATTCATCCCTCCTCAAAAGGGACGCAAACATATTTTGCATATTATTCGAGAATTACTTAATCTTCAACCAAAATGTCACGAGACAAATATAGGAACTGCCATAGAATTCATGACTAATGCCATAAAAAAACGATGTACAGTGTTTATTATTAGCGATTTCTTTGATGAAAAAGATTATAGCAAGGAAATTCAAATAGCCAATCGGCGACATGACATTATTGCATTACAAATATATGATCAACGAATGCTTGAACTCCCCAATGTTGGAATCATGACATTACGAGATAATGAGACAGGAGAAATAACATTCATAGACACGTCATCCAAAAGTCTTCGTAATTCCCACCATGAATGGTGGATTAAACATCAAACCAAACTAAATGCTATTTTATCAAGCGCAAAAGTTGACTGCACGCACATCCGTACCGACGAAGATTATGTCAAGGGAATCAGCAGTTTATTCAAAAGGAGAAAATAGAATCTGAATTTTCAATAATACATCGGTTAATAATAATGCGTATTTTTCATATTCAAATATTATTATTTTTGTTTTTGTTTGTGAATATAATATTAGCAAACAGTCAATCTGATGTTAAGTCAGATATAAGCCGAAATAAAATTTTGATTGGTGAAAAAGCAATAATATCAATCAGTGCCAATGCAGACAATAATAGTAAGGTCATATTTCCAGAATATGATTCTTTATCCGAGATAATACCAGGAATTGAAGTGTTGTCACAAGTTGACACCATTATATTCACCGATACAAAATCAATATACAAAAGGAAATATCAAATAACTTCTTTTGATTCTGCCAACTATTCAATTCCATCATTTAACGTAAAGATTAACAACGTAGACCTTAAAACTCCACCAATATCCTTGAAGGTAGAAACCGTTGAAATTGACACGACACATGTTGATAAGATATACGATTTGAAAAAGCCTATGGAACCACCATTTGATATAAACGAGTGGCTATTTCCAATTATTCTATCCCTTTTATCTTTTATTATCAGTTTAATTCTTATATATATAATTATTAGAATAAAAGATAACAAACCAATTATTAGACGGTTTAAATTGTCAGCTTATATTCCACCACACAAGACAGCATTAGAGGAAATCGACAAGATGCGCTACGATGAAAATACAAACATTCTAGACAACAAACAATATTATACCCAACTAACTGACATTCTTAGAAAATATATATACAGGCGATATGGTTTTAACGCCTTGGAAATGACAACACAAGAAATAGTATCTCATCTGGAAGAATTTAATGATCAATCTGCCATTAATGAATTACGTTCTCTATTCAGCACAGCAGATTTAGTAAAATTCGCTAAAGCCCAACCTGATTTATCTGAAAATGACACAAACCTGATTAACGCCATTACATATATACAGAGAACCAAAAAAGAAGAGGTTACCGAGCAAACGCCAAAAGAAATTGTAGTAGAAGATGTTAGGAGTAAGAAGACAAAAAAAATTTTATACACATGTATAACTATAACCTCAATAATATTATTGATTACAATTATTTATTTATTACAATATATTTATATTCTTAAATATTAAGAATCAATGGAATTTAAATATCCATATTGTCTATTACTTTTATTGCTATGTATTCCATATATCGTATGGCATATAATGAATTTCAAAAAAAGTTTACCAAACATTTTGGTACCAAATGTTTCAAAGTACCAAGACGTTAAAAAATCATGGCGATTGAAATTATTATCGTTTCCATCAATATTCCATTTGATTTTTTTTATTTGTGTTGTTTTTATTATTGCACGCCCTCAACTGATCAATTCCAACGACAATAATGAAACTGAAGGTATAGATATAATGCTGTCTGTAGATATCTCAACAAGTATGTTAACACAAGATTTCAAACCAAATCGCGTTCAGGCTCTTAAAGCTATAGCAAAAGATTTCATATCAAAACGCCCAAACGACAATATAGGTTTGACAGTCTTTGCCGGTGAAGCTTTTACACAATGTCCACTTACAACAGATCACAATGTATTAATATCATTATATGATGACATAAATGATGAAATGGCTGTAACGACAACTGGCCATAAGGGACAAATTGAAGATGGTACCGCATTAGGGGATGGCATTATGAACTCATTGTTACGGTTAAGAGAAAGTAAAACTAAATCTAAAGTAATCATTCTTTTAACAGACGGTGTTAATAATTGTGGAAACGTTTCACCATTAACTGCTGCGGAAATTGCAAAACAATATAAAGTAAGGATATATACTATAGGAATAGGACGAAATGGCCTTGCACCTTTTCCGACAGGTGGCGGTTCCACCATTATGCTGCCAGTTGAAATCGATGAAAAAACAATGACACAAATTTCAGAGGAAACAGGTGGAAAATATTTTAGAGCTCAAGAAAACAAGGACTTGTCAGAAATTTATGATGAGATAGACAAACTGGAAAGAACTAAATTGTCGTCTATGATTATTAATAAGCATAAAGAAATATATGAGCCCTTCGCTCTTGTTGGACTAATATCGTTTTTACTGGAATTAATATTAAATATGTTGGTATTACGAAGAATACCTTAATTTTACATTCTAAAGACATGTTGAGATTTGCAAATTCACATTATCTGTATTTTTTATTAATAGTAGTATTATTTGTTTTATTATATATTTATAATAATTACACAAATAAAAAACGATTAATGGAATTTGGTGACATTTATGTAATTAAAAATCTTATTCCAGATTTGTCAAATCGTCGCAAACACATAAAGTTTACACTTATGTGTATCAGTTTGGCTCTTATAATCATAATTTTAGCTCGTCCTCAATTTGGCACAAAAAACAATAGTGAAGAAAAGAATGGTATAGAAATCATCATTGCCACCGATGTTTCCAATTCTATGTTGTGTCGTGATGTATCTCCATCTAGAATTGATAAAGCGAAAATGATTTTGAGCAAACTAATAGACCAATTTGAGAATGACCGTGTCGGGTTAGTTGCCTTTGCTGGAACAGCAACGACTATTCTTCCAATTACTTCCGACTATATATCAGCTAAGAATTATTTAAACCAAATCACTCCTTCCACGATTCAATCACAAGGTACAAATATGAGTGAAGGTATTAAATGTGGCATATCAAGTTTTTCAACGAGGAACGACATAGGCAAGGCCTTAATACTTATAACAGATGCCGAAGACCATGAAGATGGAGCAATAGAAGTAGCAAAAGAAGCTAAAGACCTAGGTATAAACGTATATGTAATGTCTATTGGCACATTGGAAGGTGGTACAATCCCATTATCCGATGAACATGTCAAATTAGATGATGAAGGCAATGAGGTAATAACAAAACTAAATGAAGAAATCGGTAAAGAAATAGCTCAAGCTGGTGATGGTGTATATTTTAATATTGACAACAGTATAAATGCAGAGAATAAGTTGAAAAACGAAATATCCAAATTGAAAAAAGCGACTTATAGTTCCAATTCATTTGGGGAAGGTAATGAACAATTCACAATAATAGCAATTATTTTGTTAATTACATTAATAATTGACTCTTGCATTACAGAGAAAAACAACTCCATTAAAAATTTTATTAATCTATTCAAATGAAATTTTCATCTAATATTTTAATATTATATATATTATTTATAATAAGTTGCTCTTCTTCACCCGACGGAAGAAGTGAGTTGCGTCTTGGCAATAAGAAATATTCTCAAGGACAGTATAACGATGCGGAAAGTAAATACATAAAATCTATTGAACGAAACAATAGCATAGAAGCATTATATGGTAGAGGAAACACAGTTCAACGCCAAGCATTTTATTCTTCAAAAGAAAAACAAGACACATTAGATTCAATTGCAAATATATTATATCAACAATGCATTGATATACAACCTACTAACAAGCTTAAATTATCAGATATCTATCACAATCAGGGAAATTTATTTTATACAAATGGTTTAAGGAGCAGAAATCTGCAAGACATAAATGAATCAAATAATAATTTCTCAAAAGCTGCTGAATGTTACAAATCAGCATTACGCCTAGAACCTAACGATTCAGAAACTCGTTATAATTTGGCAATGGCTCTTTATATGATAAAAGATAATCAAAATAACCAAGATAACAAAGAGCAAGACAAGAAAGAGCAAGACAAGAAAGA
>FLNY01000124.1_pt1 | contig 48292 bp, 29 predicted proteins | sample 1140381 | NCBI WGS metagenome assembly FLNY01 (sample SAMEA3878172, study PRJEB12797) | bioreactor metagenome | biome: Moose rumen | place: Sweden | collected 2011-10
GTCTACCTTCTCCTTGACGGCCTGCTTGGTCTCGGGCGAGGTGAGGTCCTCAACAACGGCTTCCACCTTTTCCTTGACAGCCTTGACGGTCTCGTTCTCCTTCAGGTCGTCAATCACATCAGCAACCTTTTCCTTCACGGCATCGATGGCATCCTTGGCAGGTGCGGCTTCTCCGACGGCCTCTACCACTTCTTCGGCAGCCTTTACTTCGTTCTCAACTTCAGGTTTAAGTTCTTCTGGTCTCATTTTCAATTGTTTGTTATGTTTAGGTGCCTACTTCCTTTAGAGCGGTTCGGCTTTTTCTTATACCTTATTATATATATTAGAGGAGTCAAGACAATACCTCCCTCATTCCTCATTCCTCATTCCCCATTCCACCTTCCACCTTTAACTATCACAAAGATAGCAACATTCCATGGAAAATCAATACATTCTGCCGTTTTTTTCATTTGTTTCACACCGCAAGCTGTCGGAGCACTCCGAGGATGGGACATCCGCGGGGGCAAAAAAAGAAATCCCTGCGGTGTACCGCAGGGATTTCCTTCAATAATAGTTTAGCGTTCTTACTCCCAGACATTGGGGTTCTTGGGCAGTTCTTCTTCTTTCTCTTCCTTGAACAGATTCTGTCCTGGGATGAGCTGCGGACCACCGCCTTCCACCTTTGAGAGGTCGAGAAGCAACTCCTCTGTCTTGAGTTCTTCTACAGAGATAGCTGGTTGTTTGTACATTTTCATAATCGTTTAAAATTATTTCGTTTCTACATTTGTTATTTTACAACCACTTTCTTGCCGTTCATCACATAGATGCCCTTCGGCAGGTTCTGTGTGTTCTGAACGCGCACGCCGCTGATGGTGTATACACCCTGCTTCTGGCTGTTCTCGGTGTCTATATTGATATCGTTGATGCCAGTCACAGCACCGCCGCCGAATGCGAAGCCAATCACATTGGCAGGAACATCTGCAACAGGCACTACGGCATATGCCTTGTGAGCACCGTTTTCAAAGACACTCGTTTCGCCTGCAAGCTGTGTTTCGCCTGTTCCGGCTGGGAAGTAGAATCCGAGAGTTCCTTCCTTGTCAGTAGAATCGTAGTAACTGAGCACGAAGTAGTAGTAGTTCGGATCGGTGGTGATACCCTGAATGTAGTCCGTACCAGTCAGAATGTTGTTGGCATCAGCCTCATGGAAGTTGGTGTAGCTGTCTTCAACAATCTGCCAATAGGTTTGGGAAGCAGAAGTCCATGTCAAGAAACCTGTTCCCTTGGCAATTGCTGCGGTTTCACCCGTATGGTTATACCAAGCATTGCGAGTCAGAGTCTTGCTGCCTGAATTCACATTGTAGGTTTCAATCCACTGACCTACACCTGGAACGAGGTTGTAGTTGCCATAGTACATAGACATGCGAGAAACATTCTCGTGCGAATCTTCAGTGGTGTCAAGTTTAATTTCAACCTTTCTCACATAGATTTCAGGCTTTCCACTATAGATAGCGGCCACCGGTCCAGTTACGCGGAAGGTGTAAGAAGCCCAGTCTGCATCATCTTCAAGCGTACCAAGCAAGTTTGTTGCAAATACGCTCGGCTCATAAAGCTGAATGCCGTCAGTGTCAAAGTAATAGCGCGTACCGTCTTTTGTGATAGTACCTTCCATAGATATGAGGTCAGCACGGTTGTTGAAGCTTTCAATATAAGAATAATCAGTTCCACAATCTGTTGGTATTACGGTCTGACCACTCTCATATGTGAGGTTGTCAATAGTCGTAGCACTTGTTGTCTTGAACTCAGGAAGACCTCTATAGTTGCAAACGGTTCCTTCAATCCAGCCGTTCAGCTTGTCGCCAACTTGAAGTGTTGTACCAACAATCTGCTCCGATGTGTGAGCAAACAGGCAGATGGCCCAACTTCCTTCACGGATGTAAAGATTGTTGTTTGAAGAACCTGGAATCTTGTCAACTACCACAGCGTCGGTGAATTGCAGACGTACATGAGTTGCGATATCGGTACTTGTTGTTACTGATGGGTCGCAAACTTCGTTGATACTCTTGATGGTGTAAACCTTAATCAGGCTGATGGTAACTGAAGCTTCATTACTAAAGGTTGTACCACCGTCTGTAGTGGCAACTGCCTTGACAACGATGTCGGCATCAGCCATTGTCACTGTGATTGTATTAATCGTACTATCGTCAAGCACTTGCTTAGTGGAGCTGGTCTTAGGATCTGTTCCATCGGTGGTATACCAGATTTCTCCTGCATCGCCGTCGAAGTCAGTCTGCGATACGGTAATGGTTACGTCAGAACCCGTTTCGGCAGATGTTGCAGAAGGAGTAAGTACTGGTGTGTCAACAGTACTGCTTGGACGGTTGAGACTTACGAGTTGGTTGTTGGCTGCAAATTCGTAGGTAGTATTGTTGTATAATGTCAAATTTCCATAGACAACAACTTCATCGCCCACTTGGATATCATCCTCGCTGGTAAAGTTGTCACCATTGTAGCTCTTTCCACGGAAAGCCTGCAACTGTGCGCTTGTCGTACTGCCATCGGCAGAGATGTTGTAAGAGATGTTTCCATAGGATGCGCTGTAAGCAGTTACAATCTCTGAAACAATACCTGTGACATAAACGCCTGTTATTCCGGCGTTGGCATCGATGGCATTAATGGCATCGGCTACGGTGTAGGGGTCAGCCTCTGTACCGGCGTGCTCAAGATTTACAATGTTGTATACAGCCGTTGCAATTGAACTGCTTTCATATCCGGCAGCAGATGCGATGGCCTTGATGGTCTGCGAAGTACTGACGGTGATAGGGCCAGAGTAAACATCACCACTGACAACAGGGTCGTCGCCATTGGTTGTGTAGTAAATAGTTGCACCTTCAGTGGTTGTGCTGATGGTTACGCTTTGAGCTGAAGTATATGTGCCTGCAGCCGGATCAAAGGTCGGAGTGGCACAAGTTGATGTGTCAAGGGCTTTATACAATTCTACCTTGGTCAACTGAACATACTGATTACTGCTACCTGCAGTCACATTGAAAACAAGTTTAATGTAGGAACCTGCGCTCCATGTCACACCAGTTGAAGGAGTAAATGTGTGAGTTGTTGAAACATCTGGAGTACTGATTGTCTTTGTGTCGATTACAGAACTAAATGCGGCATCACTTGCGACAATCAGCGTAAGTGAGTTGAGCGTTAAGGTTTTTGTGCCCAAAGTCACATCGATTTGAGAAGTCTCCTCGCTGGTTCCTGTTGTAGAGTAGACGGGGCGGTCCTGATTCGTCAGGCTTTTTCCGCCTATTCGCCATGGGCTCATGGTGGTGTTACCTGTCACCATCCATGTCATGGAACCCTGAGTGATTTCACTCTCAGATGCATAGTTATTGTTTCCGCCTGTTGTTGTACCGTCCAAAGTGTAATAAACTTCGTCGGCCCATGCGGTGCCTACTCCGGTAAAGAGCAGCGCAAAGAGAACAAAAAGTTTTGAAAGTAATGTTTTGTTCATACTGTTAGAATTTAAGTTAATAATTATGTTAGTTTAAAAAATTGGTATTCAGCGAAATAGCGCGTGAGGTGCTTGTGCCTGCGGCTGTTCTTACTTCTTAATATACGCATATACATGCGCACATAACGCACATAATTGGTACAAAAGTAAGAAGTTTTTATCATTCCACTGTATGCCTACCGAAAGGGTTTCTACTTTTTAAGTTTTTTTAACATCAGCAAAATCCGAACATAATGCTCCCCATCCCTCGTTGCCGAAGAGGGAAAACAGAGCGGAAAAACTCCTCCCTGTGCCTGACAAAAGAGGATGCTTATATGGACAAAGTGAGCCTTAAAAAGACAAGGGAGACAGGGGGCGTTGATGAAGATGCAGACACCCGTTTTCCGTTTGAGCCCCAAATGCGATGCAACTTCAGCCCAAACGCAGTGCGAAAGAGCCCCAAACGGCGTGCGTTTGGGGCTCAATTGCAATTAGTTGATAATCAGACGGTTACAAGGGTAAATCCGACTGGTTTTCAAAACGCTCTCCAGGGCCGAGGATGCTGCCCGGGGCTGAAGGGGGCACAGCCCTGCAGAGGGTGGTCAAGAACCCCGCTGTGCATCCCCATATAGCAAGCCGACAGGCACGCCCTTGCCGCACATAAGGAAAAAACTTCACCTCGCTCTTTTATTTGCCACGCATTTTCGTATCTTTGCAGAAACTATTTAACTGCATGAGCCGACTTTTTCTTTTCCTTTTCCTCTTTCTGTCCACAACGCTGCAGGCACAACGGGTGGACGAGCAGCTCGACTCCCTGCTGAGCAATCCGTATTTCCAAACCTCACAGGTGTCGCTGATGGTCTACGACCTCACGGCCGACAGCACACTCTATGCCTACCAGCCCTACCAGCGTATGCGCCCTGCCAGTTGTCAGAAACTGGTGACGGCCATCACGGCATTGGCACAGCTGGGGTCTGCCCATGCGTTCAAGACAACCTTGAAAGCCGACGGGAAGATGACGGGAAGGACGCTGCAGGGCAACATCTACTGCGTGGGCGGCTTCGACCCGCTTTTCTCCGATACGGACATGGAGGCACTCGTGGCTGGCTTGCGCCAACAAAACATTGACACAATCAGAGGACAAATATGTGCAGATTTCTCGATGAAATCGTGGAAAAAGTGGGGTGAAGGCTGGTGCTGGGACGACAAAAATCCAACGCTCTCGCCCCTGCTGCTGAACCAGCAGAATGACTTTGCAAAGGCATTTGTCCAGTGTCTCCGCAAGCACAAGATCGTATTGCTCACCGGAGGCAAGCACGAGACGGCCGAACGCAATGCTCCGGCCAAAGCGCAGGAACTGTTCCAGCTGTCGCACTCGCTCGAAGAAGTGATTGTTCCTATGCTCAAGGAGAGCAACAACCTCTTTGCCGAGGCCGTGTTCTATCATCTGGCTCCCGGAAGGACGGGCCTTACCACCAACCAGGCACGGTCGCAGGTGAAGAACCTGCTGGGCTCGCTCGGCGTGAACGAAGAAAGCTACAATGTTGCCGACGGCTCCGGGCTGTCGCTCTACAACTATACGACGGTGGATAACCTGGTGCGCCTGCTCCGCTTTGCCGACAGACGCAAATCGGTGGCTGAGCCGCTGTTGGCCGCACTGCCCATAGGCGGTGTCGACGGAACCTTGAAAAAGCGGATGCTGCAGTCGACGGCGCAAGGGCGTGTCAGGGCAAAGACCGGTACGCTGACGGGTATTTCCTCGCTGGCCGGCTACCTCACCGCCGACAACGGACACCGGCTGTGCTTTGCCATCATCAATCAGGGAATTGTAAAGCACGCTGCTGCCCGCGAGTTCCAAGACCGCGTGTGCGAGATTCTGTGCAATTATTAGGTTGTCCCGTCAGGAAAAGAAATGACAACGGCTGACTGGCCCGATGGCTGCTGCCGTTGTCTTTTTTGTGTATTAGCCTTACCTTGTGAGCGAGAACTTCAGCGAAAGGCCGAAGTCGCGTGTGGTGGTCGGATAACTGTTGCTGGACAGCAACGGACGGTTGGTCTGCCGGTCGTAGAAGAAGGTCATGGTGAGCAGACGGGAGAGGGTGTAGTCGGCGGCAAAGGAAAGTTTCATGGCGGTGTTACCGCTGCTGGCGGCACTGGTCATGGTACGGATGTCGCGGACAATGCTGGCCTGCTTGCGGAACGAGAAGTCGAGACGCATGTTCAGGTCGTGGTTCACCTGCCCGCGGCTGCCGGCTGCCGGCCGTGCGGCTGTCTGTTGCTGCTGTTCCTGGTTGGTGCCGGTCTTGCGCGTCTTCACCTGTCGGTGGCGGTTCCAGTTGAACAGCCGGAAGTTGTTGATACGATAGGCAAAGCCCAGTACCCAGTCGCGGCTGATGGCCTCGGCAATTTCTATACTCGTCATGCTCAGTGTGAGCACACGGGTGGTACGGTATTCCAGTTTGGCGGTGAGATTGTTGTTGAAAGTCATGTCCACACCCAGCAACGGAGAGAAGGCTTCGTTGATGCTCACCGACGAGATGTTGTACATGGTGCTCGGTGCCGGATTGCCCGATGAGGCCACAGTGACGAAGCCCAGCCCGTTCATGTATTCCTGAAAGGTACTGAATGTACTGTAGGCACCCACTGCATAAATGCTCTTGTAGCCGTGGTTGATGTTGAACGACTTGAAATGGTCGCAGAACCACCGCATCTGCGCCAGTCCGCTGTAGCGAATCTGCCAGTTGGGAAGCAGGCGCGTCAGGGCTGGGAAGAATCCGAGCGAACTACCGCCGCTCAAGGTGTAGGTCTGCAGGAAAGCCGGAATCATCACATCGCCGCTGAACTTGTCGACCGTACCGTTCTCCGGCGAGAAGGGTTGTCCCGCCAGTGAGGTGCCTGCCGGATAGACGGAACCGGTGTACTGTGCCTCTACACGGTCGCGAAGCCCGTCAAGCGAACGGCAGAACTTGTCGAAACTGGCCGACTTGAACCCGTTGCTGGCACTGCCCATACCTTCCAGCGCACTGCCGATGGAGATGGTGGTCATGGTGAATGTGCCCGTCTGGGTGGAAGGACGCCCCTCGTACATATACTGGATGCTCTTTGCCGTTGTCTGTGTGCGCGCTGCATTCAGGTCGATCTTGAAGTTGCGGAGCGGCTCCAGCGTCAGACGCAACTGCAGGTCCTCCGTTTCGTTGGTGTTGGCAGGCGTTGCCACCGAACTGTTCACCAACAGCCAGTCGCGGTCGAGGGCCTTGTCTATGTAACTGTCGCCGACCAAACCAAAGGCAAAACCTAGTCCGGGCGACAACGCTCCCGTACCACGGGTCTGTCCGAAGGCGTCCCCGACATTGGGCATGAAGCCAGGCAACGACATGTTGTACTGGTTCCGATAGCTGATATTCACATCGCGCACCATCATGAGGAAGCGAGCCACCTGCTGGGCAGGATTGTACCATTTCTGGTTTTCATAGGGCTCCTTCGGCGTCACGGTGACTTTCACCTTAATGGTGGTGTCTACCTTATTTAATATCTGGAAGGAGTTGTCGTTCACACGCTTCATTTTCAGCTTAAAAGGCTTGCCGTCCTCCGTCTTTGCCGTGACGGTGTAGCGCGTGGTCTTCTTGTTGTGCGACACAGTGGCAGGCTTGTCCGGCGAGAGCGTTATCTCCCCTTCGTAGGCTCGCTGGTTTTTCGGCAGTTCGCGCTTCTGCTGTTCCGCCTTGTCCTTCGTAGCCTTGTCCTTGTCGTTATTGCGGGTTGGGGTCTTAGGCTTGGCCGTCTGTTTCTTCGGAGCCTTGGCAAAACGCTCGTTCGTCTTCTTCAGGAATGGCACCATGTTGTAGAGCTTTTCCATACTCAATGTGGTGTTCACACTGAGGTCGCGGCGGGTGGAGATGGTATTGCCCAGGGATGTTCCGTCGTCAAGGTCGGTTCCGCGGATCCAATTGTAGGCAGAACTGTAGGTAATGTTGCTGTTCACCCATGCGAAGATGGGCAGGAGGTTCAGCGGCACCTGATAGGAAGCGGTGAAAGTCTGGTTATAGTCTAGCGGCGTACCGAAGTTGCGTATGGAAGTCCATACCGAGTCTTTCCAAGCCGTGTAGCGGTCGGGATAGAGGTCTTTGTTCACCGGAGTGTAGGGTTCCTCAATCTCGGCATGCGTAGTGCTATGGAAGTTCATGTGGAGATTCTTGGTAAAGTCCCATCGGAGAGAGAAGTCACGGTTCCACAGGAACTGCTCGGAGAAAGTCAACGGGAGCATGTTCCCTTCGGTACTCTCCATGTCACGCTCCTGGAGTTCGTAATAACTACGGGTGATCTCGGTGGAGAACGAGATATTCTGGGGCAACCAGTTGAATCCGAACCGACGGGCTATGTCCAGCCACTTCGACTTGTTCTTTATCTTGCTGAACGGCTCCCAGGGCTTATAGATCGGCGTCCACGAGTAGGTGAGTCCTCCCCGCCAGTTGTCTTCGTTCTCATAGACGGTGGTCTGCCCGCTGGTATGCTTGTGGGCGTGACTGTAGGAGAAGGAGAAGTTGGCTGGATCGTAGGGCATGGGGTGCCGCTTGTTCTGTATACCGACGCGCACATTTGACAAAGAGAAGTTGCGGTTGAGCGTCTTTGTCACGGCAATGCTCTCAACGGAATCACGCTCCTGCTCGTTAAGCGCATCCAAGGCATCATCCAACAGCAAGTCTGTATCGAGGGGATTGTACTTCGGGTGCTTCTCCTCACGGCTGATTGAATAGTAAAGCGGAGCCGACACCTTCGCCTTGTCGGGGAAGAACTTGCCCAACTGAAGTGTTGTAGTGACGCTGTAGTTCATCACATCGTCCTTTGAGCGTTGGTTGACACCCTCCTCAAGCCCGCCAAAGCCCTCGGTCAGGTACTTGCCCTGCACATCAACCGTACCGAAGTCGGACAACTGTACATTGAGTTTTGCCTGCGCAGCCCATCCTCCATGGTTGTTATACTCACGCAACCGAAGTTCGTTTATCCACACCTCGCCCGACTTCTGTGTGCCGGCCAAGTTGCGAACACCGATAATCATGGTCTTCACCTCGCCCAGCGTGGGATTTCCCACGATGGTAACCTTATTGGCAGGATGTTCCTCGTCGTAGGCCGAATAGGGCCGGTTGTAGGAAGCCAACCCCTGCGACTTGGCAATGTTACGTGCCTTCTTCACATTGGTAAAGATGCTGAGCGACACATCGAGCATGTTGTCGGAAGGCCATACCCGTTCACAATCGGCACGGGAATACCTGTCGTAGACTCCGGGAGGCGTCAACTTGAGGGGTATCTCATATTCGTAGTAGTTGCTCTTGTAGTCGCTTCCGAGGCGAATAAATACTGCCAGTTGGTCATCGCCGAGGCTGGTGGTGTTCTGTTCGAAGGCGTTTGCATGGACGAACATCTGCAAGCGTTTGTACTGACGGATGTCAAGTGTGGAGTTCTTGTAGACCGCCTTCGACTCACCTGGAGCCAAGTTGGTGAGCACCATGTCCAGAGCCTGCTCGTTGCTCTCCACCAACTGTGGCTGGGTTGGGTCGGGCATTCGGGTGATTCCCGGCGGAAGCACATAGTTGACGGGCACCTTATCACTGTTTTCTTCAATGTTGACGGAACTCACGGCCATCTTTCCCGTTTGCGCGGAGCTTTCCAGACTCTGCTCATAGATACGCCATTCGCCCCTGACCAGGTCGAGGGTGGCAAAGCGGAGGACGACGGGACGCTGGAAATTGGTAAGGAACATACGCATGAAGCGGATGCTGGTGAAGTCGGTCATCCCTCCTACCCTGCTCTCATACTCGGTCAGCGGTATGCGGAACTGATACCATGTGACATTACCCATCTCTCCGTTGCGTAGCGAGGGGTGTGTTTCACGCTTGTCGACGATGAAGTTCTGTCCCACGACCATATCCTCCGGCCGCAGGGAAACATGATACTGGAAGTATTTCTCGTATTCGTTCAGGGTGTAGTCCTGATTAATATCCTCGGCATCGGGCGTCGTCTTGTAGGATGTGTCGTATCCTTCCGTTCGCGAATCGTTGTCGGGAGAGTTGCCCTGTGGGTTGTTTATGTACTTGTAACGCCGCATGATAGATGCCTGCATACGGTCGAGGTCGGCTCCGCGGAAGTAGTGATAGTTATCGCCGGCTGGGTCGTTCAGGATGGAGTCGCGCTGCTCTGATACGACAGTAGCCTGTACCTGTTGCAGGTAGTCCTGATAGGTGTCGAACTTCCGCTCCTCATCATCGTTCAGACCGTTATATCCCACATCCTGCAGCGCCCTGCTGCCACCGCTCGTGGCAAAGGCGTATGTCACGGTAGACTGCGTCGGAATCTTTCCCCATTGCGAATATGTGTAGTTCGACGACCCGTCGACGGGCATACCACTCTCATAGAATTTCTTCCCGTCGCGGAGTACATCCTCGCTCACTTCGCCCAGGTTGATGTAGAAGTCGCCTCCGTATAGATTGGCATCGGACTGTTTGTTGGTGTAGACGAAGGGATCCATGAGCCAGAATTCAATGTATTCCACATTGGCAGCCTCGAAGTCGGTGGTGTTCAGCTTGCGCATCATACCGCCCCACTGCTGCGTCGGGTTGTCGAACTTGCCTTCACTGTTGAGCGACGGGTTGAAGTTGTACGGTCCGCGCTCCTCAGGGTAGTAGTTCAAGTTGAGAGCCTGTATGGTGGAAGTTGCGCCGTTATAATTACTCTGGTCGCGGTTGGGGAAGAGTTCGCGAACATAAATCTCACGGACATAGTAGTTGCTGAGTTGCTCCAGGTCGCTCTTTATGTGGCTGGGGGTGAGCGAACTGCTTCTGCGAGTAAAGAGAGGATCGATGTTGTACCAGGAGAGCAACGAACGGTTGTAGCCGCTCAGCAGCGAAGTCTTGTCGTCGTGATTGGCAAACATGGTGGGAACGCTCGACAGAATCCACGACTGCGGTGTGGAGACATCGATGGCGTTGGTGGTATTCTCGAAGTCGTCCAGATAGGAAGCGTTGTCCTGCGTGCCGGTGCTTTGCCCTGCTATGAGCTGTGCGAACTCGGCGTTCAGGTTGATTTGCGACGGCTGGGTGACATGGAGGAAAGGAATTTTGTTAAGCATGTTGGTCAGCCACTGGCTTTCCTTGCGCCAGTTCAGATTCACGCCCCAGATGGTATTATTGAGCGGCTCCGACCCCATGTTCACCTTGTTGACCAGCGCCTGTTCGCTCAGGTGCTGTAAAGTACCGCTGAGTTGGAAGTCCTTCGAGAAGTTGTACTCCCAGTTCAATCCGAACATGGTCTTGCGTTGCTGTCCGTAGTCGGTGTTGCTTTCCAACGAGACGCTGACAGCCGTCCCGGCATCGATGATACTTTGGTTCAGAATGGTTACTTCTCCGGCGTTGTAATCGACGGTATAGTCGGAGCCTTCATGCAGTTCTACTCCTGCTGCGGTTACTTTGACGGATCCCTGTGGTACATTGTAGGCACCGAGTGAGATGATGTTTGCGCTGGTGCCTCTGAATTGTCCCATGAGCAGATACTTGTTCTTTTCCGCAATCTGCTTGGCTACGGTCTTCGTCTCGGTATAGAGTTCGGTATAGCTGTACTGCGTGGCCTTCGCATCCGATACGCCCTTGCTGACGAGATAGTCGTGCATGTGTTGTCCGAAGGGTTCTATCACGGGGAAGAATACACGCCCGTTGGTCACGGTATAGCCGCTGACATAGTCGAAATAGCCGTTTGGGTGCGGTTTCATGTTGTTGTCCAGTCGGTCGGCACCGAGCAGTCGGATGATGGGCTGGTCCTTCACTTGCTGCTCCGGGATGTAGCTGAGGTATACGCCAGCGGTATCACTTTGGTATTTCACATCCAGGCGGAAGCGGTCTTTTTCCACCGATGATGCCAAATAGTATACATTCTTCATCATCAGGTTCCAGTTGCCCTGCGTCGGGTTGTTGCTCGTGTTCTTAAGCGACTTCACGAAGAGTGCTTGCGAGGTGTTGGTGACATCGCTGGCGAACTCACCCACCTGATAGGTGGCGCCCCCATAGGTATATTCGTAGGCAACGGCGAGCACCTGGTCGGTCTGGAGACTTGTTCGCAGGGATACATACCCCAAAGCGTTGTTGACCGTATACTCCGAAGACGAGAGCAAGCGGGCACTTTCCAACTTCTCATAATCAGTACCGCCGGCAAACTGCGGGATACCGTCGAGCACCGACGAGGTCTGATCTATCATACGCGCATCGGAATAGGTGGTCACCATGGCTGAATATTCCGTATTGGCCTGGTTGGATGGGACGGGCAATCCGGTTGTTGTCCACAGGGGATTGCTCACCGTGCTGTTCTCTCCCAGGTCGGTCAGGGCAATGATGTTACGGGTGTTGGTGGTGGTTCCCGTCTTGTTGGTCACCCATATTTCCACGCGGTTTATCTTGATGCCCGTCGTCATGTTGGGCAGTGTGGTCATGGCCTGATCGTACTTGCTGCGGAAGTAATGGGAGAGGAAGAAGTGCCGGTTCTCCTCATAGTCGGAAGCATCGATTTCGAACGGGGTGAGTTGCACGCCTCCTTGCGAGGAAACGCTTTTGGAATTCGACTTCTTTTGCGAGGCCACCAGTTGCAGTTTCAGCCGTCCGAACTGCAAGTCTGTCCTGATTCCAAAGAGCGAGGAGGCGCCGCGCACCAGCGAGGAGTTGCTGGGGAAGGTGATGTTGCCGGCCTCCACCAGTTTGATTATTTCGTCTTCCTTGCCGTCGTATTTGAGTTTGAGGTTCTGTGCGTCGTAGTCGAAGGTGGCATCCGTGTTATAGTTGAGGTTCATCTTCATCTTGTCACCCACCGAACCCGTCATGTTCAGGTTTATCTTTTCGTCGAAGTTAAGTTGCGTTGTCTTCCTGTTGCGTGTCGGCAGCGAGGGATTGTCAATGTTTTTCATGGTCGCACCGAGTTTCAGTTCGGCCGTTCCCTGCGTTCGGATGCGCACACCGCCGGGGCCGAAGATTTTCTCTGCCGGTCCGAGGTCGAAGTGGAGGTCGGTGAAGTCGAACTTTTCCTTGCCCTTTGCCTGGAATATCTCATCGTTCTTCTTGCGGAAATAGTCGCGCATGAGCGACTTCTCCGTCCATTTGAGGTATTCGTCGCTGGAGAGCATGAAGGGCGTCGTGAGGTAGGTGTTGCCCATTTTTGTCCCGATAATATAGCTGTCGAGCGTGTCGTTATAGACAACGGTGCTGTTCATGTTGTCGGGTTTGTCCAGGTCGGTGCCGTTCTTGTCGAGGTCGTCGAGGGTCACGGGCTGTGTGCGCTGGACCTTCCACTTGGGGTTGCGGAGCGAATCGGGCGTTTCATCGTCATCGTCCACGAACAGTGCTGCCACCTTTTGCTGCTTGCCGTCGTCCTTTGCCGCTCCCTGCTTTGTCTGCGTGGCAGCCTTGCCCTGGCGCTTGCGGTCGTCGGGCTGGGGCATGTGCAACCCCACATGTGCAAACATGGTAACGGCACATGTGCTCAGGATGAGTGGGTAGATGTACGACTTGATTTTCATGCAGTGGACTGTGGTTCCGGCTCTGACGGGCTGTTACACGATGATTACTTGATTTGCTTGAGTGCCAGTTTAACCACTTGTTCGACGGGCAGGTCGGGCTGCTGGCTGAGGATGGCGGTAACGACCTTTGCCGTCGGTGCGGGTGAGAATCCAAGCATGGTGAGTGCGCTGACGGCTTCGTCGCGGATGCTGCCGTTGACCATCTGTGTGGGCTCGCCGCTGACATGCAGTTCGTCGGCGACACCGCTGGTCAGGATGCGGTCCTTCAGGTCAATGATGATGCGCTGTGCCGTCTTCAGGCCAATGCCTTTCACGGCCTTGAGCTGCCGTTCGTCGCCGGTGGCAATGACATTGCACAGGTCGGCAGGGGCAATGGACGACAGTATCATTCGCGCCGAGGAGCCGCCGACACCCGAAACGCTCTTCAACATTCGGTAGAGCTCGCGTTCCTGCTTGGTAAAGAAGCCGTAGAGTTCAAAGCCATCGTCGCGCCCACCGGCCGTGAGTTGCTCTTCGACGAAGAGTTTCACCTCCTTCTTCCCTTGAATCTGGGTAAAGGTGTTCAGCGAGATGTTGAGCAGATAGCCTATCCCGTTGGCTTCGACAACGGCAACGGCTGGGGTCAGTTCGGAAAGTTCTCCGCGGATGTATTCTAACATGATTGTCCTTTATTTATACAAATTCTAAAACGGCCTTACGCGGGAATTATTGTACACACGCGCAGGAATTTTTCCACAGCACCGCTTCCGTTTGCCGGCTGCAGAAACGGGAAACGGATTCGGAATTTGTAAAGTTTGTTTACCAATTTACGGAAGTGCATCCGTCACGAAAAAAAAGAGCGGAAATTGCACATTTTCCATGATGTCCCGACCTGGAAAACGGGCAGCCGTCACACCTGTAAGATGCCTATACACAGAGGCTTGCATCCATCTTCGATTTTACCCCATTTCATCGGGAAAATAAATGAGGCTCAAACGCAGTCCGAACGGGGCTCAAACGGTGCGCGTTTGGGCCCCGATTGCAGTGCGTTTGGGCGGCAGTTGGAAAACAGGTGCAGCACAGTAGGACAACAAGCGACTGAAAATGTAAAGTTTTCTTACCAAATTCGCAAATCTTTCCAACAGCTTCCGAAGGACGAACGGAACACACTTCAAAACAAAAAACATGTTTTTTATTTTGCCATGCACCATCTTTACCGTAATTTTGTTGCACTAAAAATTGAAAAATACCGTGGAACAAAATAAATTTCCCCTGCTATCGACCATTGAATACCCCAGCGACCTGCGCCGTCTGAAGCTGGAGCAGTTGCCGGAAGTCTGTGCCGAACTGCGCCAGAACATCATCGACGAGGTGTCGGTCAATCCCGGTCATTTTGCCTCCTCGCTCGGCGTGGTGGAACTGACCGTGGCTCTACACTATGTTTTCGACACTCCCAACGACAAGATTGTGTGGGATGTGGGCCATCAGGCCTATGGGCACAAGATACTGACGGGACGCCGGCAGCAGTTCCACACCAACCGCAAGTTGCACGGCATCAAGCCCTTCCCGTCGCCTGAGGAGAGCGAATACGACGCTTTCGTCTGCGGACACGCTTCCAACAGCATCTCGGCGGCACTGGGCATGGCGGTGGCTGAGGCCATACAACACCGGCAGCACGCCGGCAACTGCCACAAGGTGGTAGCCGTTATCGGCGACGGTGCCATGAGCGGTGGACTGGCTTTCGAGGGTATCAACAACGCCTCTTCATCCCACAACGACCTCCTCATCATCCTCAACGACAACGACATGTCCATCGACCGCGCCGTGGGCGGCATGGAAAAATACCTCCTCAAGCTGAACACCGGCAGCACCTACAACAGCCTGCGCTACCGCCTGTCGCGCTGGTTCACGAAGAAAGGCATGCTCAACGACAATCGTCGCAACGGCATCATCCGGCTATCCAACGCCTTCAAGTCGGTCATCAGCCACCAGCAAAACATCTTCGAGGGAATGAACATCCGCTATTTCGGCCCCTTCGACGGGCACGATGTGGTGGAAATCGTACGGCTGCTGAAGCAGTTGAAAGACATGAAAGGCCCGAAGTTGCTCCATTTGCACACTGTCAAAGGCAAGGGCTACAAACCCGCCGAGGAGAGTGCCACCATCTGGCACGCCCCCGGAAAATTCAACAGCGAGACCGGCGAGCGCATCGTTGCCAATACGGTTGACAACCCACCGCGCTTCCAGGATGTCTTCGGCGAAACCCTGCTGGAACTTGCCCGACGGAATGAGAAAATTGTAGGAGTAACCCCTGCCATGCCCACCGGATGCTCCATGAACATCATGATGAAGGCAATGCCCGAACGGACATTCGACGTAGGGATTGCCGAAGGGCACGCCATCACCTTCTCCGCAGGCATGGCAAAGGAAGGCCTGCAACCCTTCTGCAACATCTACAGCGCCTTTGCCCAGCGCGCCTACGACAATATCATCCACGACACGGCCATGCTCAACCTCCCCGTAGTCATCTGCCTGGACCGCGCCGGCATAGTGGGCGAGGACGGACCGACCCACCACGGTGCCTTCGACATGGCTGCACTGCGGCCCATCCCCAACCTTACCATCGCCTCGCCCATGGACGAACACGAGCTGCGCAACCTGATGTACACGGCCCAGTTGCCGGAAAAGGGCACTTTCGTCATTAGGTATCCGCGCGGAAAAGGCGTGCTCACCGACTGGCGCAACGACATGCAGGAAATCAGCGTGGGCACCGCACGCCAGCTCACCCACGGGCAACAGCTGGCAGTGCTCACCATAGGCCCGATAGGAAACCTGGTGGAACAAGTCGTCAGGGAACAGCGGCTGGAACACGAGGTGGCCCATTTCGACATGCGTTTCCTCAAGCCGCTCGACGAAGAAGCCCTGCTGCAAATCGGCCGGCAGTATGAAAAAATAATCACCGTCGAGGACGGCTGCCGCTCGGGAGGCTTCGGAAGCGCCGTGCTTGAATGGATGAGCGACCACGGCTTCCAGCCACACATCATGCGCCTGGGACTTCCCGATGCATTCATCGAGCACGGAAAAGTGGACGAACTCTACCACATTGTCGGCATAGACAAGGAAAGCATTGCCGCAAACATACAAGAACAACTGAAATAGACAAGATATGAAAATCATCATCACAGGTACTTACGGCATCGGGACGCTGACCCGCCTGCTGGCAAGGAACGACAACGAAATCACCATCATAAACGACACGGAAAACGAGCGGATGGAAAAGATTGCCGGCGAATACGACATTCTGGCCATACATGCCTCTCCCACCGACCGCCAGGCCATGAAAGAAGCCGGCGCGGGCAGCGCCGACCTGTTCATAGCCGTCACGCTGGACCAGAACCAGAACATCGTGGCCTGCGGCATAGCCAAGAATCTCGGTGCCAAGAAAACCGTGGCAAAGGTGGTCGACTACAAGTATGCCGACCCGAAAATGCAGCTGGCATTCGAACAGATGGGCGTCGATTCCACCATCTATCCCGAGGCCCTCGCCGCCAAGGATATCATCAGCGGCCTGAAGATGTCGTGGGTGCGGCAGCGCTGGGATGTCCACGACGGAGCACTGGTACTGCTCGGCATCAAGATCAGGGAAACCTGCAAAATCATGGACAAACCCCTCAAGGACATCAGCGGTCCCGAAGACCCCTACCATGTGGTGGCCATCAAGCGCGGCACCGAGACCCTCATCCCGGGCGGCAACGACCAACTGAAACTCTACGACCTGGCCTACTTCATGACCACCAAGAACTTCATACCCACCATTCGCGAACTGGTGGGCAAGGAAGGATATGCCGACGTGAAGAATGTCATGGTCATGGGAGGCGGCTCCACGGCCGTAAGGGCCATACGGGAAATGCCTTCCTACATGGATGTCAAGCTCTTCGAGAAAAACGAACAACGCTGTGAGGACCTGCTCGACAAACTGGACCGCAGCAACCTTATGATTATCCACGGCGACGGAAGGGATGTGACCCTGCTGAAAGAGGAGAACATCGGCAACACGCAAGCCTTCGTGGCACTGACCGAAAACGACGAGACCAACATCCTGGCCTGTATCATGGCAAAGCGACTGGGCGTAAGGAAAACCGTGGCAATGGTCGAAAACATCGACTACCTGACCATGGCCGAGAGCCTGGACATCGGTACCATCATCAACAAGAAGGCCATCACCGGCAGCCACATCTACCAGATGCTGCTCGAGGCCAATGTGCTCAATGTGCGCTTCCTGCTCACCGTCAACGCCGACATTGCCGAGTTCATCCCGCAGGAAGGCTCGCGCATCACCCGGAAGCCCGTGAAGGAACTCAACCTGCCGCAAGGAGTGAACATCGGCGGACTGGTGCGCAACGGCGTCGGCATGCTGGTTTCGGGCAATACGCAAATCGAAGCCGGCGACGAAGTGATGATGTTCTGCCATAACGGAGACATGAAGAAAATGGAAAAACTGTTTATGTAACCGCCCTATGGTGAATTTCAAACTTATCAACAAGATTCTCGGCCAGTTGCTCTTCATCGAGGCGACCCTCATGCTGTGCTGCCTGATTATGTCGTTCTACTACAAGGAAGACGACATCTTCGCTTTCGTCATCGCAATAGTGACGACCATACTGGGCGGCATCGTGTTCATGTACTTCGGCCGCGACGCCAACAACTCGCTCGGCCGCCGCGATGCCTATGTGCTGGTGTCGCTCACATGGCTCATCTTCTCACTTTTCGGCGCGCTCCCCTTCCTCATCAGCGGACAGATAACAAACTTCACCAATGCCTATTTCGAGACCATCTCCGGATTCACCACCACGGGATGCTCCATCCTGGACGATGTGGAGAAACTGCCGCATGCCCTCCTCTTCTGGCGCACCATGACCCAATGGATAGGCGGTCTGGGTATCGTCTTCTTCACCATAGCCATCCTCCCGATGTTCGGCAACGGCAATGTCAGGGTGTTCGCAGCCGAAGCCACCGGCCCCATCCGTGCACGCATGCACCCCAGGCTCAGCACACAGGCCAAATGGATATGGAGCATCTACCTGCTGCTGACCGTCACCTGCGGACTGTGTTACTACTTCGCAGGCATGCACTTCTTCGATGCCGTGAACTATGCGATGACCACCACGGCAACAGGCGGGTTCTCAACCCACAACGAAAGCACCGGCTATTTCCACAATCCGTGGATTGACTACACGGCCATCTTCTTCATGTTCTGCTCCGGCGTGAGCTTTACACTGTTCTACATGGTGGTGTTCAAGGGCAAGATCAAGCAGCTCTTCCGCAACGCCGAGTTCAAGTTCTACCTCGGAGCAGTGGCCGTTGCGACGCTCATCATCGCCGTCATTCTGTTCCATTCCAACGGATACGGCATCCACGACGCCTTCCGCAAGTCGCTCTTCCAGGTGACCTCGTTCATGACCACCACGGGAATCTTCAACGACGATGCCGGAAAATGGCCGCACATCACCTGGGTGATACTCAGCGTCTGCATGTTCCTGGGAGCCTGCTCGGGCTCCACCAGCGGCGGTTTCAAGAGCATCCGCTCGGTGATGGCATTCTCCATTCTCCGCAACGAGATAAAACGCATGATACATCCTCGCGCCGTGCTGCCTGTAAGGGTGAACGAAACGAATGTCCCCACCACGGCACAGGTGTCGCTCTTTGCCTTCTTGATGGCCTACTTACTGCTCTGCCTGTTCACCTACTTCGTCATGATCATAACAGGCGTGGACAGTACCAACAGCATCACCATTGCCATCAGTTGCGCCAGCAATGTGGGACCGACACTCGGACTGGAGATTGGGCCGACCATGTCGTGGGCCATTCTGCCTGATGTAGTGAAGTGGATGCTCTGCGGACTCATGCTGATGGGTCGTCTTGAGATATTCAGCATCGTCGTGCTTTTCACGCCGGCATTCTGGAAAAACAACTGATTCTAACTTTATAAATAATACTTTCATCATGTTCATCAAGTTCCGTCCTCTCCTGAAACAAACTCTCTGGGGAGGCGATAAAATCATACCGTTCAAGCAGTTGGACACTACGCTCGACCATGTCGGCGAGAGTTGGGAAATAAGTGGCGTGCCGGGCAACGAGACCATCGTGGCAGAAGAACCGCTGAAAGGACTTTCGCTGAATCAGGCCGTGGCACAGTTGCGGGAGAAACTCGTGGGAAAGGACAATTACCGCCGGTTCGGCAACGAATTTCCGCTGCTCATCAAGTTCATCGATGCTTGCCAGGACCTGTCCATACAGGTGCATCCCACCGATGAAATCGCAGAAAAACAGGGCAAGGAACGCGGCAAAACCGAGATGTGGTACGCCTTGAAGTCGGACCAAGACGCCCACCTCATGGCCGGACTCAGGCAGCAACTCACCCCTGAGACCTATGCCCGGATGGTGGAGAACGACACCATCACCGATGCCATCGCCCGGTATCCCGTAAAGGAAGGCGATGTATTCTTCCTGCCGGCAGGCCGCATCCATGCCATCGGTGCCGGCTGTTTCGTGGCGGAAATACAGCAAACCAGCGATGTCACCTACCGCATTTACGATTTCAAGCGCAAGGACAAGGACGGCAACTACCGCGAACTGCATACGCAGCAGGCTGCCGAGTGCATCAACTTTGAGGTACTTCCCGACTACCGTACCTACTATGAACGGAAGCAGAACGAGGGAGTTCTCCTGGTGGACTGCCCCTACTTCACCACCGCACTCTACGAACTGGACGAGCCGATGACCCTCGACTACAGCGAACTCGATGCCTTCGTGATACTCATCGGCGTGGGAGGCGATGGCCGAATCACCGACGATGAGGGAAACAGCACCACCCTGCGCACCGGTGAGACCGTGCTGCTGCCGGCCACGACGCGGACCGTCCGCACTGAAGGCTGCGTGAAGTTCCTCGAAACCTATGTCTGAACGCCACTGAAAATACGGCTACAACACGGAAAAAGCGGGCTTTCCCCTCAGGGAAGGTCCGCTTTCCTATTATTATATAATGGTTAAGAATTCGCTATGAAAGCTGCTCTGTCGTGGGAGCCGTGCCCAAGTCCTGCACAGGGAAGAGCCGCGCCACATCGGCGAGAATCATGCGGTATTGTTCCGAGACAACGAAACCCACATTCTTCTTCAGCAGCAGCGAGATGTTCTCCACGCTGTGGTTGTAGCACTGCAGCTCGTTTCTGCGTTGCACGGCGTGCCTGCTCTGCTGCACAATCTCGTTCTGGCGCAGGCGCACCAGGTGGTCGCACACCTTTCGGAGCATGGGCAGCACCACCTTGTCGAAGAGGTGGTGACCCTGTATGTACATGTAACAGTTGTCGGCACGGACACCCAGTTGCTTCATCTCTTCCTTGGTCTGCAGGTACGACTGCCGTGCCTCGGGGTGCTCTTGCTGCAGTTGCCGCACCTTCCGGTCGACCTTCCGGCGCAGACGGTGCAGCATTTCGTCGGCGGCACCCAGTTTGAAATTGCCCATCTCTATGACGCGCAGGAAGTCAGTAATAGAGAATTTCGTATAAAGTCCGTTCCTGTAGTGCCAGATGTTCCAGACGAAGAGGGGGAATACCGCCTTGGAAAATTCCACGAGGAACTGGTTCATGTCGAACACATGACTGTCGTTGAGGGTGACCGCCACGCACACATCGTGCAGGCTGGGGCCGTAGCACACCATGTTGTCTATGGCGTAGGCGTAGGTGTGCAGGATGTAGGGATTCCGCAGCATGGTCTGCGACGACTGCGTACGGCCTTGCAGCAGATAGTCGTAGTCGGCGTCGACGCAGGCCAGCATGCCCTCACCCACATGGTCGGTGAGCAGTTTCATGATGACGGCTTTCTTGCCCCGTTCCAGCCGGTTGAGCTTGTCGGGGAGCATCACCTCGAAATAGCGTTCCCTGTTTTCAAACTGCCCGAGCACCATCCGCCAGAAAAACACATCATCGTAGCTTTCCACATAGGCGACGATGCGCTTGCGGGCCTTGCGCGATGTAAGGCTGTTGGCGGCCTCGACATAGCGGCTGCCGATGTTGTCTATCAGGCGCTTGCTCATGATGAGGGGCTATACGGTGATATCGCTTACTTCCGTCACGCTGCCAACCCATCCGTTCATTACCACGGCCGGCGAGTGCGTGGTCAGGATAATCTGCACATTGGGGTTGAGCTTGAGTATCAGGTCGATGAGTTGTTTCTGCCATTCCACATGGAGGCTTACCTCAGGTTCGTCCATGAAGAGCACATACGGCTGCAGGTCTTCCACGAGCACGGTGAGCAGGATGATGAGCATCTGCTTTTCGCCGCTGGAAAGTTGGTACGGGAGCAAGGTCTCGCCCATCTGCAGGAAGCGGATTTCGTTCTCCGTCCGGACAATGGTCTTGCCCGTATCGGCAAAGAGCTGGTCGACAATGTCCTGGAAAAGGGTCTTCTGTGCACTTATTTCCTGTGCCTGCCGGGCGGCGTCCGGTGCACCGCCTTGGAGGGTCTGAATGATGCGGTTGCCCACATTCACCTGATAGTCCAAGTACTTCCGCTGCAGTTGGAAGAGCTGCCAGTCGAGCTCGGTGGCCAGGCTGATGTCCATTTTCGAGAGGATGTCGTGGTTCAGCAGGGGGCGGTCGAACGAGCGGATGATGTCGTAGCGGAGATGGGTGGCGTCGGCCGGCGTGACGGTCAGGTGCACGCCCTTGAGCTGATGGTCGGTGATGTTTCCGCCCTGGATGAGTCCCTTCACCACCTTGTTGATGATGGTGGACTTACCCACGCCGTTCACGCCGCTGAGGATGTTCACACGGCGGTCGAGGTTCCAGACTATGTGATGACGCCCGCTCCACAGCGAGTCTATCTCTATACGCGCAATGCTGTCGGCAAATTTCTGCATGGTTTATGTTTTTTGGTATTACATTCACAAACAAAGATAGAACTAAAAAACAAAAACACAACCTTTTCCCTAAAAAAAGGACCAAAAAAAATGGGGCTCCGCCGAGTCCCAATCTCATTAACCTTAAATCTAATACCATGAAAAACATTGCAAATATAATCGGTTTTGGTAATAGTTTGCAACATTTTCGGCCGTTTTGATGTCAAAAAGTTACTTTTTATTGACATAAATCAAGCCTGTGCCCGAAAAAAGATGGGCAAAGTGGCACAAAGTGCCCTAAAGATTTGCCGTTTAAAAGGTTAATGCTATCTTTGCGGAAGGAACAAATCAAAAATTTACGCATCATGAAAATACTGCTTTTAGCCATGGGACTGCTTTCAGTGTCAGCGTCCTGCGTGTCACAAAATCCCAAGGACGATAAAGATTTGAAGAACGAACGCCTCGTCTATTTCAGTTTCGACCATCACAACTCCATGGCAATATTCTATGGCGAGAAATACGAAGTCAATACCACGAAGGACGGCAGGGTGCATGTCCTTATAGACGAAGGGTACCCGGGCGAGAAGGAGTTCTACCTCAACGACAGCACCATTTTCGACGAGTTGCAGGTCATTGTGGATGCCTACGAGATGGACAAGTACAAGAAGAACTACCAGCCTGAGATGCCCGTGACCGACGGCGACTCGTGGGATCTCTACTGCAAATACGACTCCAACCGCCGTATCAGTTCGGGAGGCTACATGGCATGGCCCTCCAACTACCGCGAGGCACGGCATGCCATCACCGAATACTTCAAGAAATGGCGTGCCTATGAGCAAGGCGTTCTGGCCGTCGACTGCTTCCGGTTCACCTGCAAGGACTGCGAAGGGAACAACATTGAGTATGCGCTGGAGCGCGGCAAGAAGGAGGCTACCCTGACGCTGCGCAATGCCGAGAAGGGCATAGACAAGACCCTCAAGGTCAGCAACGACTGCATGCGCGAGGTTCAGCAGATGTGCAACACGGCCATGATGAAGTCGGAACTCTACAACTACCACACCGACAACCCCGATGCGACGCGCTGCACCTACTCCATCAGCTACAACACCGGCGACACCGTCAGCGGCTACACCTGCTACACGCAGTACCCGGGGCCTAAAGAGCGTGCCGTCTTCAATTTCTTCAGCCGCTGGCTGGAACAGGCACAGACTCCCGCAGAATAATCCCTTGCCTCACAACAAGGCTGCCCTGCCTGCCTGACTTGCAAGAATCAAGGAACAAAAGTAAAATATCCTTGTAACAAATTGATTTACAACGGATTGCATTTAAGCCTCAAACACACTCCGTTTGAGCCCTAAACGGACGACAAACGGGTCCCAAACGCAATGCGATTGGGGTCCGTTTAGAAAATGACTGCTTTACAGCCCAAAAACAACCGCGCCGGGTCACCCCACTTTTGCATCGCAGGCAGAACGCTGGCTTTTCATTTCTGACATACATCGAAGACCTTTGGAACGCAATATGAAATACATAGAACATTGTCAGACGATTAACAACATTGTTTTCATACTATACAGTGTGACATTGTTAACAAATCGTCCATTATTCACTCATTTGGCATTCCTGTTTACGATGGTATCCCTCTGCCTATGTTTGCTTAGTTTAAAAGAATCAAGAGGCAGAGGTGAATACAATAGTTCACAGGTACATTCATTGATATTTAGTATTAGTTCTGTTATTGTCTACATTATTATAAACTGTTACAGTTCATCATAATGGTCGGATACGCCCCCGTCGGGGGATTCTCCACGGTTATTCCTGAGCATAAAAACCGCATGGCGGCCACGGCTCTCGAGCAATGGCCGCCATGCTGTATGTCGTTGGACGGGAATTATTCGCTAATGGCTTCTATGTAGAAGGTGAAGGGACGGAAGCCGTCATTGCAGCTGATCATCGCACTCAGGGGGTTCTGCATCCAGCCGTCGAAGAAGTTCCCCTCGCCACGGGCCAGGGACTCGACGAACTCACGCATGGAAGACCATGCCGAGGGACACATCCCTTCGGGGCACTTGCCGTCAACGGAAATCCATTGCTGGCCCTCCGTGATGTCGCAAGCGTGGCTGATGGGACGCTCGTATTTTGCCATCAGGTCAGGATAGACCGTCTGACGGATGGCGGTGATGCGGACTTTCATCTACAGGCGGAGCTTTTCTGTGACTAATTGGTTACGATGACGGCTTTCTGCTGCATGCCGTCCATCATGATGGTGAGCGGTTTCCCGAAGCGTACATGCCGCAGGTGGGCAGTCTCCTCCACGGCCTCCATCGCCTTGAGCAGATCCTTGCGGAGCAGTGCCGTGGGCTGGTGCGGGTCGACGGTGAAGTAGCCCACGCCGAAGGAGGTGAGGTTCTGGAAGAAGTGCGTGCCCTGGCTGGGGTCGGGTGCATAGCCTTCGAGCAGTTCCTCGACGATGACGCGGGCATTGCTGATGTGCGCCCACTTCACGGGAATGCCCAGCCAGGGGTCGCTCGAGCCCCAGCGTCCGGGACCGATGAGCACATACTGCCGCCCCTCGGCGGTGAAGTGTTCGTTCAGTGCCTTCACTTCGGCGGCTATGGCAGGGTTCTCGGCAGCGTTGAAGCCGTCGGTCTTCACATACACCACATCGGTGATGTCGTTGTCTATGCCGTGACCGAGCGACTGTGCGGTACGCAGCAGACAGTTGTCCGAGGGCACCTCGTCGATGTTCCGGTCGAGCATTTGCTTGGAATCGGCAATGGGACGGATTTGGAGCAGGTAGAGTTCGCCGGTCCGGTCGGGGTGCATGTTTCCGGCAAATTCTATCTCCACGGGACGCTTCATGGCCTCGACGCCCAACTGCATGACGCGCTGCAGGAGTTCGGGCAGGGGGAAGATGTCCTGTGCCAGCAAACCGTTGAAGGTGAGAACCTTGCGCCCTCCCTCGTAGATGCCGTGCCGCATGAGTTGGTCGCGGTAGTCGTAGGTGGAGGCGATGAACTGCAGAGAGTGGTCGCCGACGGCCTCCGAAACGGGCAGCTTCAGCAGGTTGAACCCGTCGTCCACCTTGAAATCCAGTCCCTTGTCCTGCATGTTGAGGGCGTAGAAGGTGGTCTGCGTGTCGCGCAGGGCGGTCTCGGTGGTGCTGGTCTGCATCACCTTCGTGGGATGATGGGGAGAAACGCGGAGGGTCTTGCCCCCGTCGACGATGTACTTGCCCAGTCCGAGTGCCAGATTGGCTATGCCTTCTTCAGCCCGTTCGTCACCCACGGGGTAATAGTTGATGCTGCGCAGCACACCGCTGTAGGTTGGATAGAACCGGTCGCCGTACTGACTGCCCACCACCTCCTGCAGGATGACCGCCATCTTCTCCTGGTCAATAAGGTTGCTGGTGGCCGTCATGTATGCCTTCGAGTCGGCATAGAACACCGATGCGTAGACAGCCTTGATGGCACGGGCCAGCATGTGGAGCATTTCCTCCTTGTTGTTCAGGCACGGCACCATGTAGGTGGCATAGATACCGGCGAAAGGCTGGTAGTGGGAATCTTCCAACAACGACGATGAGCGCACGGCAATGGGGCTGCTGGTGGCAGCAAAAAGGGCATAGAAATCTTCAATCATCGAGTCGGGCAACTGGGCCTGCAGGAAGCGTTCGAGTATCTCGTCGTCGGGCATTGTGCTCAACGCAACGGGGTAAAGGTCGTTGGTTTCCATGAACTCGTCGAAGAGGTCGGTACAGAGCACCACCGTCTTGGGAATTCGCACGGTCACTCCCTCGTAGGAGTTCAACTGCGGGTGTGTCTTGATAATGTTGTCGAGGAAAGCCAGTCCGCGCCCTTTTCCTCCCAGCGAGCCGTCGCCCATGCGGGCAAAGTGGGCATAGCGGTCGTAGCGCTGGCGGTCGAACACAGCCACCACGCCGGAGTTCTTCATCTGACGGTACTGCACAATGGCGTCGAAGATAATCTGCCGATGGGCATCGATGTCCTGCAACTTGTGCCAGGTGATGTCCTTGAGGAATTCCGATACGGGGAAGATGGCCCTTGCGCACAGCCAGCGGCTCATGTGGTTGCGGCTGACATGATAGAGCATCGAGTCGTTGGGTATCTTGAAGATGTTGTCTTGCAGTTCCTTGAGATTGCTCACACGCATGATTTCCTGCTTGGTCTTCGGGTCGCGGAAGATGAAATCGCCGAAGCCCATATGCTCCTCCACGATGTGGCGGAGGTCGACACTGAGCGACTTGGAGTTCTTGTCGACAAAATGGAAGCCTTCGGACTCGGCCCGTTCACGGTTGGACGATTCGCTGCTCTCCATGATGAGCGGCACATACTCGTTGTCGTTGCGGATGGCACGCAGCAGCTTCAGTCCGGCATCGGCATCCTTTTCCTCATCCGGATTGCCGTGGATGGGGAAGCGGACATCGCTGATCACGCCCAGCGTGTTGTTGCGGTACCGCTGGTAAAGCCGCCAGGCCTCGTCGTAGTTGCGCGCCAGCACCACCTTGGGACGGCCACGCATGCGCAGCGTTGCACTGTGGGGGTTCAGCGCTTCGGTCGAAAAACGCTTGCTCTGTGCCAGCAGATAGTTGTAGAGATTGGGCAGGATGCTGCTGTAGAAGCGGATGCTGTCCTCCACCAGCAAGATCATCTGCACACCACCCTCCTCTATGTCGTGTTCCAGATTCATCTTGTCCTCTATCAACTTGATGATGGACAGGATGAGATTAGTGTTGCCCAGCCAGCAGAACACATAGTCGAAGATGCTCAGATCCTCGTTTTCCATGCGGCGGGTGATGCCGTGCGAGAAGGGAGTGAGCACCACGCAGTGGATGTCGGGGAACGAGCGTTTGATGTCGCGGGCCACATCGAAGGCGTCGTTGTCGGCATTGCCGGGCATACAGACTACCAGGTCCACCTGCGTGGTGTCCAGGATGCGGGTGGCCTCTTCGGTGGTCGACACCTGGGTGAAGGTGGGTGGATAGCGCAGTCCAAGTTCCACATACTCATTGTAGATCTTTTCCTCCACGCGACCGTCGTCCTCCAGCATGAAGGCATCGTAGGGATTGGCCACGATGAGCACATTGTAGATGCGACGCATCATCAGGTTTACGAACGACACATCCTTCAGGTAGAATTTGTTCCACTGCTCGGGTATATTCGCTTTCATAGGCACATAGTTGCATGCAAATATACAGATTTTTCATTTTCTGCCAAACCCAATTGCCCGACAACACACCAACCGCTGCCCTCTGCAAGCCTTTACAAAGAATTGGAGTCACTTCTTGCACTTCCGTTTTGTCACCTCTCAAAAACAAACGCTCTCTTTCAGCATAACGAATATATTATTTCAAAGAAATAAGAAAACCTGGAACCACCTGCGGAAACCTATCTAAATAAGTCACTTAATCACACTAAAGTTCATTGCTAAGGCCAAAATTTTAACTTCTCAGAACTTCCGCCGCCCTACTTTTGCACCGCAGCAGAACGCTGACTTTTTCATTTCTAACATTTTAATAAATCCCAAACAAAAAAAACAATGAAAATTTTACACAACATTAAAGTCAAGATGTGTGCCCTGCTACTCTTCGCAGCCGCACCATTCACTCCTCCCACCATGGCACAGCAAGGCTATGCCGTCTTTGATGAAGCCACAGGAACATTGACATTTAAATACGGTACTCCAACCGGAACGGTGGATGTTGATTACTATGAAACCGACGACACCAGCTACGGTGGTAATGCGAATGTCGGATGGAAAAAACATGCCTCAGAATGTACCCAAGTAATTTTTGAGCCTTCTTTTAAAAATGCGAGACCCGTTTCTTGTCAAGGCTGGTTTAGTTCTTTTAAAAAAATAGCCTCTTTCCAAGGACTCGAATATCTCAACACTGAAGAAGTTGTGTACTTCGGAAGTATGTTTTATAATTGCTCAAGTCTGGTTTCTTTAGACCTGTCGCATTTTAACACAGAAAATGCAATTGAGTTTGCTTCGATGTTCTATGGTTGTAGCAATTTAACAGAATTAGATCTTACAAATTTTAAAACACCAAAAGCCCAAACCACCAGTTTTATGTTTTGCGCTTGTGGAAAATTAAAAACGCTTCTTATACCTAATTTCGACACGAGCAATGTTAGATTTTTTAGTAATATGTTCCGCTCCTTAGCAGAACTTGAGGAATTAGATATAGCACATTTTGATTTTTCATCCTGTACGGATATCAACTATATGTTTGAAGGCTGCGCTAAACTTAAAAGAATAGATGTTTCTAATTTAAGCACGGCAAAAGTGATGAATTTTACTGGGGTGTTTGCAAATTGTAGTAGCCTTACAAGTCTTACATTTGGTCCTAATTTTTCCCTTGAAAAAAATTATGATAATTATGGCTCAACATCAGCTCCTTTTGAAAAGTGTACTCAACTGCGTTACATTGATTTCAGAGCCAGCAATCACACAAATGCTATTACAGCAGTAGATAGAGGAACTTATGCAGCTAATATTTTTAAAAAATTACCAAGAACAACAGTTATCTATCTTCCGCATGGAAGCCAAGATGTAACAGATGCTGAAAATGTAGTTTACTCCTACAACGGCGACGCGAACGACCTGCGCTGTCCGAAATACTATTCCGAGGACAAGGTGGATATCGAGTTCCCCTATGACTTTATCACAAACGAGGCTGAATACAAGCGTACGATGAGTACCGAGTGCGGTTCCGTGATCCTTCCCTATGCATTCACCTCCAACAGCAATGTGCGTGCCTATACGCTTGAAAAGGAATACGACAACGATATGTGGTTCGTAAGTACAGAGACCGTACCCGCTCACACACCTTTTGTTTTTAAGAAATTAAGAGGCTCTCAAGGTAACTTCACACAAAGAGATACAAGTAAAAACTTCGGAATTACAATTTATGCGACACGCGACACGGAGGAAGATCCTGCCGGACCATATACTGCGAGCGCAAACCTGGGTGGCTGGACAATGAAAGGTTACTATGTAAACCAGACATTAGATTCATACAGCGACCTTTACTATATCCGCGGTGACAAGTTCGTGCGCGCCAACGGCGAGAGCCTGCAGTTCCCTCCGCACCGCGTCACCTTCCATGGTAGTTGGGCCATTTCCCCATCAGGCAGCCCTGCCGGTGCACCGAGTTATGAAATTAAGTTCAAGGAAAACTCAACGACGGGCATCGACAAGATTGACGCTGAAGAAAGTAATGTTGAGACACAGGCCGTGTACGACATCACAGGTCGTCAGATCCCCACGGCAAAGCGTGGTGTGAACATCGTCCGGATGAAAGACGGAAGCACAAGAAAAGTAATCATCAAATAAAAATAATGTATATATGGAAACAAAGAAAAAAATATACGAACAACCACAGGCAACCATTCACCACATAGAAGTACAACCACTGATGGACACTATCTCCATGCCTAAGGACGACGGTCCGGGCACCGGCACCGTCATTATCGAGTCGCCGCGCCCTCCGTTCGGCCTCGGCGGCGAACTTGGGGATGGTGAATACACCCGCGAGTCCGTTTCGGTGTGGGAATAAGTCAATAAAAGGAAACTGCGATGAAACACCAAGACGCACGGGAAAGATTCTTCGAAGAAATGAGCCGTCAACGAAGGATGGTGAAATTTCAGAGATACCTGCTTGTTGTCCTGAACATTATTAGCATAATCATGATTTGCACGCTGCTTTGTCTATTCCTTCTATAGGATTAGTTAATGTATATTGTTTCAAGTTTAAAATTATGATAGTTTAGGTTTTCTATCCAAGGAGATGTTGCATTTCGATGCTATTTAATTGGTATTCAGGATAACTTTTGCCGGGGAGGGGCTGTATGGCCCCTTCCTTTTTTACTTATCCGGGAGTGACTTCTTTTGACACGCCGTGACTTTTTAAAACAATCATTTGGGAAGTTCCCCGGGCAGAATCTAGAAAATGTGTGATTTTTTAACTACCTTTACCGACGATTTTCAGGATAAAAAGATTGAAAGGACATAACTTAATGGTAAAACGCACCCGTATTTTCTTTGCTGTTATATTGCCGGCAGTAGTCTTGCTGCTGCTTCTTCCGGCTTGCATGCGACGGCCCTCAGCCTCCAACAGCCAGCAAGTGCCCACCTCCCAAGAGAGCCGTCCGAAAGCAGCACCTTTGCCCGCAGACGACAGCCAGTTGCCGGAGTATCGCCTCAACGAAGCAAAAGGCGATGTGTGCTTCAGCCAGAAAGCCTATTTCGAAGCTCAGAAATACTACCGCCGCGCCATCAACGACAAGGGAATAAGCAACGACCTGAACGCAATCATGCGGCTGGAGTTCATGCTTATGCTGACATTCGACGGCATAGGCGACTATTCGCTGATTGCAAGTTCCATGAAGGACTTTGAGTCTTCGGCAAAAATCGTCGGGGATTCCACCTACCTTGCTTCTATACCTTTCTTCAAAGGGAAGATGGCTTACTACCAAGGCGAGGCCGAGAAGGGCTATGGACTGATGAGCCACTCCATCAACCTGATGAAGAAATGCCACGGCAGAGAATCGGAAGACTTCCTGATGTACCTGTACAACAGTTCGCTGAAGATACTGCAAAGAGACAGCCTGCCCAACAGGTCGATTGTCCTGCTGGGAGAGATGGAACAGTTTTTCAACCGCCCCCACAGGAAGACAAGTTCATTGGCATTTCCGTATGAAACCTACCTGAAGGAATACTACGGCTGCCAGGCCATCACCTTGCAGCGCACCGGAAAAGAGCAGGAGGCCGCAGAGTACTACAACAAGTTCCTCGCGCTGTCACATGTCTACATCTACGACCTCAAGAGCATTGAGTCGTACATGCTGGGAAAAGGGCTATACGATGACATTATCCGGCTGGGAGGGCAGCGTCTTGCCTCCTACACGGAGTCTGACGACACGCTCTACAGCAACACCCTCTCGCTCTACAGGCTCATGGCGAAGGCCTATGCCAAGAAAGGCCAGTATGAAAAAGCCATCGACTGCTACAACCTCATGGACAAGACAAACGAGGAAATGGCACGCATGGGCGAACTGAGTGCCATTGATGAAATCTCCACCAACTACAGTGCCTACATCTCCGAACTGGACCAGCAACGCCGCGAGCACAAGTTCTGGCTGACCAACATATTCATTGTCGCCGGCTTTTTCATCCTCATAGCCGTCCTGATAGCACTCCGTTCCACCTACTACAACAGAATCATCCGAAAAAAGAACCTCGTTATGGTGAAAACCATCGACGAACTGATGCGGGTGCGCGACCAGCAGAAAGCATCGTTCGAACTCTTCCAAGGCATTCCCACACAAACGGAAGCCAGTTCCGGGAACCTGCACAGGAAACCGATGGAATCGATTGCCGACTTCCAGGAAAGGAAGAAATTTGCCCGTATGAGCAGTGATATCGTAAAGAAGAAGATGTACTGCGACCCGAACCTTTCGCGGGCGATGCTGCTTGAGAAGTACAACATCCCAAGAAACAAATTCTCTTCCATGTTCCAGAAGTATGCAGGGACAACCTATTCCAAGTTCATCAACAACCTGCGCATAGAAGAAGTAACCCGACTGCTGAAAGAACAGCCGAACTATACCATCGAAGCCATAGCCGCCGATTGCGGAATAAACTCTGTTGCCACGCTCTACCGGCTGTTCTCGCAACGCTACGGGATGACCCCGGTGGAATTCCGCCAAACAATCATCCTCTCTGGGTTGCTCAAGGAAGAGACGGCAGAAGAGACGGAATAGTTTGTTCAGCATTGGCACAAATCCCCTGTTCATCGCCTCTGCCGTAAGTTTTTTCAGTTTCTTTTCCACCGGTCGAAAGCATGCATTTTTCGTTTGGGGCCCAAACGCCCGATGATTGAGCCCCAAATGGACGATGTTTGAGCCCCAAACGCATCGCATTTGGGGCTCAAACGGAAAGCCCCTGTTTAAAGGCCTTGAGAGCACACCCGTCCGTGACTTTCCCAACAACCTCCTTCCCTTATTTTTTTAAAGGAAAACGCTTGTTTTTTCCAACTTTCCTTATCTTTGTGGAAATTATTACTACATCTATAAACTTTTCAAAGACAGGTATGATATCGATTCTCACATTCATTATCAGCAGTCTCGGCCTGATTTTCTCCATTGCCTTCGACTGTTCCATCGGACAGTATGTGTCCGGAACCTTTGCCGGTGTTTCATTGGTGACCATGCCTTTATCCACCGTTGTTTCAACGATGAGCCACAATGTAGGGAAAGCCGTCGGCATCATGGCAGGCGTAGGAGTGGCACTGACGCTGGGATTCTTTGCTGCCGTAATAGTCGGTGCGGGACAGTGGCGGCCACCAAAAATGACAAACGAGGCTGCCGTCTGGACTGCAACCAGCGACAAAGACTCGCTCAGCAACCAAATAGTGAGCGGCAGCCTGCCGAAAAACAGTTGGTGGACCGACGGCGATATCTACTACCAGGTGGTCCAGACCGGCAACACCATGCGGCTGGAAGGCGTCTCACTACATGAAGGCGGATTCGCAACAGCCCTGAAACTGGACGGCGATGCCATGCGGATTGTATTGCCAAGCGATGGATACACTTCGTTTGCAGAAGAAGGCTGCCTCGTGGAACGCCGGAAACTGAACGCCGCAGATGCCAGCCTGCCCGACATGGAAGTGCTCGTGGCCTACAAGGCGGGCAGCAACCGCGAAATCGTAGGAGTGCTGCAGCGCTTCGAGGACAAGCCGCTAACCTTTGCACTCAAGTCCATACACCGCCTGCTGGAGGGCACCTACCAGGACCCGGAAGGCAACACATGGACCTTCCAGGCCGACGGGAAAGTAAAGACATCGGACAAGGCTCCTGCCAAAGCCTACGAAACGGAAATGGTCTGGCACACACCGACAAACATCGTCCGGCTGCCCGACGGGCGCAGGGTAGGCCTTGAGATGAGCAGCAGCCAACTGCACCTGCTGGAAACCACCTACAACAAGGATGAAGAATGGTGGGAAGTGGCTGAGCCGAAGAAGGAGATTGCCGTACTGCAGCGCACCTCGGCGGAAGACTGGTACCGCCACATGATTGTCACCCGCGCCGTGGGACCTTTCCTGAAAGGCAGCGTCACGGACATCTATTCACGCTATGCCAACGCCTGCCTCACACTTGGTGAGCCCGTCGCACTGCTGAACATGGAAATCATGCATCTGTGGACCTTGGAAAGCGAAGAATGAAAACATCTTCAAACAAAATAAGACAAATGACGACAAGAAGCATATTGTGCATGGCTGCCATGGCATTGGCCCTGGCATGCAACGGCAAGACGGCAGGCGATGGCAAGAAAGACAAACTCGCCACCGACTCCGTCAAGATGGAAAAAACGAAGAAGGGAGTTTCGATTACCGTAAAAGCCGACTACCCCGTGGGTAATGAGGCGCTACTGGAGCAAGTCGCAAGTTTTGTCGGCGGTCAGATGTTCTACACGGAAGACACCGAGGCGCAGGTGGTGCTGCCGCCGTTTAAGGGAGACTTCAAGGCATTTCTGAAAGCCTGCACCCAGAAAAGATGGGACGAGCTGTATGCCTACACCTACGAAGACGGTCCCGTTGCCTTCGAAGGCGACAGGACTATGCCGATAACCTCGGCAGAATACACTTTCCGGAAAGTCTTTGAAGACGAACACTGCGCCACCTGGCAGTGCCGATGGTACTACTACATAGCCAATGCAGCCCGCCCGAACATGGCCGTCCACGGTATGACCGTCTGCAAGAAAACCGGCAAGCCGCTGGACCACACCTTGCTGAAAGACACCGACAGCCAAGCGTTCGGCCAACTGCTGAAGGAATGCGCGCGCCAGGCCCTTGCCAACGAGTTGGAAGAAACCATCGACTCCGACAACAAATTGAAAGAATACATACTCGGCGACAACGACATCGACCGGCTGCCCCTGCCGCTGATGCCGCCCTATCTGACTGCAGACGGCGTGGCACTACCCTATCAGGACTTCGAACTATTTCCCATGCACGACGCATTGGTAGTGGTCTTGCCCTACGACAAAGTCGGACTGTTCCTTAACCTTCCGCTGCAATAGCCGCTGAAAACAAGGACATCACGGAACAGAAAAAGGCTGTGTCCCCTCATACGGAACACAGCCTTTTCATGTTATGGAGAATAAAGTACTACTCTTCGTTGGATTCTACGACAAAGTCGAGCACATTCTTCTTGTTTGCCTGCATGCGCTCATACTCTTCCTTCGAGCCGACGATGAGCTTGTCCCATTGGCGCAAGCCCGTTCCGGCAGGAATCAGGTGACCGCAGATGACATTTTCCTTCATGCCCTCAAGGTAGTCCACCTTGCCGCGGATGGCAGCATCGTTGAGCACCTTGGTGGTTTCCTGGAAGGAAGCCGCCGACATGAAGCTCTTTGTCTGCAAGGCAGCACGGGTGATACCCTGCAAAATCTGCGTAGAAGTGGCAGGAACGGCATCGCGCACCTGAACGAGACGGAGGTCACGGCGCTTGAGCAGTGAGTTCTCGTCACGAAGTTTGCGAGCTGTGACAATCTGGCCTGCCCTGAGATTCTCGGAGTCACCGGCATCGGTAACAACCTTCTTGCCCCAGATACGGTCGTTCTCGGTCAGGAAGTCAAGCTTGTCGACAAGTTCCTGCTCCAGGAAGGTGGTATCGCCGGGTTCCTCTATCTGAACCTTGCGCATCATCTGGCGCACGATAATCTCAAAGTGCTTGTCGTTGATGGTCACACCCTGTGTGCGGTACACATTCTGAACCTCGTTGACAATATACTCCTGTACGGCGGTCGGTCCCTGAATGGAAAGGATGTCGCTTGGAGTGATATGTCCTTCCGAGAGTTTTTGACCGGCACGAACCACATCGTGATCCTGCACGAGGATCTGCTTCGAGAGCGATACGAGGTATTTCTTCTGGTCGCCAGTCTTGGAAGTGACTATAATCTCACGGTTACCACGCTTTATCTTGCCCATCTGCACCTCACCGTCGATTTCGGAAACGACGGCAGGATTGAGCGGATTGCGGGCCTCGAAGAGCTCCGTCACGCGTGGGAGACCACCGGTGATGTCGCCTGCTCCACCCATAGAGCGCGGAATCTTGACAAGGGTCTGTCCGGAAGCGACCTTTTCGCCGTCCTTTACATTGATATGGGCGCCGATTGGCAGGTTGTAGGTGCCAAGCACATTGCCCTTGCTGTCGACGATGTCGCACAAAGGTGTGCGCAGACGGTCTTTCGAATCCGTGATGATTTTCTCGGTCAACCCTGTAGCCTCGTCAGTTTCCGACTTGAAGGTCACACCCTCAATCACATCGCTGAAACGAACCTTACCGGCAAACTCCGATACAATGAGTCCGTTGAATGGGTCCCACTTGGCAATCACGGTGCCGGGTTTTACAATATCGCCATGCTTGAAATAGAGCGACGAACCGTAGGGCACGGGAGCCGTCGACATGACAATCTTGGTATGGGGATCGACAAGGTGTACCTCTGCCAGACGGCTTACGACCATCTCGCACTTCACTTCTTCTGTTCCGACTTTCTCAACGAAAGGTACGGTACGCAATTCCTCAAACTCAATAAGGCTTTCGTTCTTTGCCTTGATGTTGGCATTGGCAGCAAGGCCGGCAGCCACACCACCGGCGTGGAAGGTACGAAGCGTCAGCTGTGTACCCGGCTCACCAATGGCCTGTGCGGCGATAACACCTACGGCCTCGCCCAGCTGCACCATACGGGAAGTGGCAAGGTTGCGGCCGTAGCACTTCATGCAGACACCACGCTTGCTCTCGCAGGTGAGCACCGAACGAATCTCGACCATCTCAATGGGTGAGTCTTCGATAATCTGAGCCTTCTCTTCCGTGATTTCCTCACCGGCGGCCACAATGGTAACACCCGTGTTGGGATGGATGACATCGTGAACCGACACACGGCCGAGGATACGGTCGCTAAGCTTTGAAATGACTTTGTCGCCATCCTTGAGCGCACGGCACTCCAGACCACGCAAAGTACCGCAGTCCTCTTCAGTGATGATAACATCGTGGCTGACATCAACCAGACGGCGGGTCAGGTAACCAGCGTCGGCAGTCTTCATGGCGGTGTCGGCCAAACCCTTACGGGCACCGTGGGTACTGATGAAATACTCCAGCACCGACATGCCTTCCTTGAAGTTGGAGATGATCGGGTTCTCAATGGTGCTCCGGTCCTGGGCACCAGCCTTCTGGGGCTTACCCATCAGACCACGCATACCGGAAAGCTGCTTGATCTGGTCCTTCGAACCACGGGCGCCCGAGTCGAGCATCATGAAAACGGCATTGAAGCCTTGGTCGGCCTCAGTCATTTCCTTCAGCACGATATCGCCAAGTTTGCGGTTCACATTGCTCCAAGTGTCAATAACCTTGTTGTAACGCTCATTGTCGGTGATGAAACCCATGCTATAGTCGTTGGAGATACTTTCAATCTTTGCCTGTCCCTGGGCAATGATTTCCTCCTTTGCTTCAGGAATGATAATATCGTCAAGGTTGAACGAAAGGCCTGCCGTGTATGCCATGCGGTAACCGAGGTTCTTGATTCCGTCGAGGAACTCGCAGGCACGGTCCATACCCACCGAGTTAATCACCTTGGAGATGATGGCACGAAGGGATTTCTTGGTAATGGTATCGTTGAAGAATCCTACCTCTTCGGGCACGATTTCATTCACGATGACACGCCCCACGGAGGTTTCCACCATGTGCTTCACATGCTGTCCGTCCACAATGTCTTCTACGATTACCTTGACAGGAGCGTGCAAGTCGCATCGTCCTTCGTTATGGGCAATAATAGCCTCCTCCGGTCCGTAGAAGGTCAAGCCTTCACCCTTGGCACCCTTGCGGGTCTTAGTGATGTAGTACAGACCGAGCACCATGTCCTGCGAAGGCACGGTGATAGGCGCTCCGTTGGCAGGATTCAGGATGTTGTGGCTTTGCAGCATCAGAATCTGAGCCTCGAGGATGGCCTCGTTGCTCAACGGAAGGTGAACGGCCATCTGGTCGCCGTCGAAGTCGGCATTGAAAGCCGTACATGCCAGTGGATGCAACTGTATGGCCTTACCTTCAATAAGTTTCGGCTGGAAGGCCTGGATACCCAGACGGTGAAGGGTCGGTGCACGGTTGAGCAGCACGGGGTGACCTTTCATCACATTCTCCAGGATGTCCCAGATGACCGGTTCGCGACGGTCGACAATTCGCTTGGCACTCTTCACGGTCTTCACGATACCGCGCTCAATGAGCTTGCGGATGATGAACGGCTTGTAGAGTTCAGCAGCCATCAGCTTGGGAAGGCCGCACTCACCCATGTTCAATTCGGGACCTACGACGATAACCGAGCGGGCACTGTAGTCAACACGCTTACCCAAGAGGTTCTGGCGGAAACGGCCCTGCTTACCCTTCAGCGAGTCGGACAGGGACTTCAGCGGACGATTGCTCTCGCTCTTCACGGCAGAACTCTTGCGGGAATTGTCGAACAGGCTGTCGACAGCTTCCTGAAGCATACGCTTCTCGTTGCGCAGGATTACTTCCGGCGCCTTTATCTCGACCAATCGTTTCAGACGGTTGTTGCGGATGATGACGCGACGGTAAAGGTCGTTCAGGTCGGAGGTTGCAAAGCGGCCGCCATCCAGCGGAACCAACGGGCGCAGTTCCGGAGGTGTCACGGGAATGATTTTCATAATCATCCATTCCGGACGGTTGATGTCGCTGCTGGCACGGAAGGATTCCACAACCTGCAGACGCTTCAGCGCCTCTGTCTTACGCTGCTGCGAAGCATCGTTGTTGGCACGGTCGCGAAGTTCATAGGAGATGGCATCGAGGTCCAGCTCGGCCAACAGGTCGTAAATGGCCTCCGCGCCCATCTTGGCAACAAACTTGTTGGGGTCGCTGTTGTCCAGATAGTCATTGTTGGGGTCGACATAGTTGTCCAAAATGTTGAAATACTCTTCTTCTGTGAGCAAGTCGTACTTTTGGGATCCTACCATTTCCTTACCTTCGGCATCGACCTTGCCTTCCATCACACCTGGCTTGATTACGACATAGCGCTCATAGTAGATAATGGAGTCCAGTTTCTTGGTGGGCATTCCGAGCAGATAGCCAATCTTGTTGGGCAGGGAACGGAAATACCAGATATGGGCAACAGGAACAACCAGTTCGATGTGGCCGCTACGCTCACGGCGAACTTTCTTCTCTGTAACCTCAACACCGCAATGGTCACACACATTACCTTTATATTTAATGCGCTTGTATTTGCCACAGGCACACTCATAGTCCTTCGTAGGACCGAAGATACGCTCGCAGAAAAGACCGTCGCGCTCTGGCTTGTAGGTGCGATAATTGATTGTCTCAGGCTTGGTCACCTCTCCGTAGGAGTTCTCCAGTATCTCTTCAGGCGAAGCCAAGCCTATTGTTATCTTGGTGAAATTATTCTTTACCTTTATTTCTTTTTTGAAAGCCATAGTTATATCTGTTTTGGGGTGAGAATTAATCCAACTTAACGCTTAGTCCTAAGCCTCTGAGTTCATGCAGGAGCACATTGAGCGATTCAGGTATGCCCGGTGCAGGCATCGGGTCGCCTTTCACAATGGCTTCATAAGCACGGGAGCGTCCTACGACATCGTCAGACTTGATGGTAAGAATCTCCTGAAGGACATGGCTGGCTCCAAATGCCTCAAGTGCCCAAACCTCCATTTCACCGAAACGCTGGCCACCGAACTGGGCCTTACCTCCAAGAGGCTGCTGGGTTATCAGTGAGTACGGACCGATGGAACGGGAGTGCATCTTGTCTTCCACCATGTGGCCAAGCTTCAAGAAGTAGGTGATACCCACAGTTGCAGGCTGGTCGAACTTCTCACCGGTCTCACCGTCGTACAGATGTGTCGAGCACAGGTGGGGCAAGCCTGCCTTATCGGTCCACTCAGACAAATCATTGAGCTTGGCTCCGTCGAAAATCGGCGATGCGAACTTCACGCCGAGGCGTTTGCCGGCAGCACCAAGGATGGCCTCGAAAATCTGGCCAAGGTTCATACGGGAAGGAACGCCAAGCGGGTTCAGTACCAGGTCGACGGGGCGGCCGTCCTCAAGGAACGGCATGTCTTCCATACGCACCACCTTCGAAACGATACCTTTGTTTCCGTGACGGCCGGCGAGCTTGTCGCCCACACCAATCTTACGCTTCTTGGCAATGTACACCTTAGCCATCTGAAGTACGCCTGAAGGCAGTTCGTCGCCAATAGAGATGACAACCTTGCGGCGTTTCATTTCTGCATCCAGCAGCTTGTATTTGCGGATGTAGTTCATGATGAGCTTCTGAATAAGCAGGTTGGTGTGCTCGTCGCGTGTCCATCCATTCGACTGGATGCCGTCGTATTCAAGATTGCGCAGAACGGCTGCTGAGAACTTGCTTCCCTTTGCAACAATCTCCGCTCCGGTGTAGTCTTTCACACCTTCGGAGGTCTTGCCGCGGGTAAGTTTCATCAGCTTCTCAATGAGTATTTCGCGCAAGTCGTTGTTCTTTGCCTCGTACTCCTCGTCAATCTTCGCAAGTTGTATCTTATCCAGCTTCTTCGATTCACGGGTCTTGATGGCACGGGAGAACAGTTTCTTGTCGATGACAACGCCGCTGAGCGAAGGATTGGCCTTGAGGGAGGAGTCCTTTACATCGCCAGCCTTGTCGCCAAAGATGGCCTTGAGCAGTTTTTCCTCTGGTGAAGGATCGCTCTCGCCCTTTGGAGAAATCTTACCGATAAGGATATCGCCTGGTTCTACGCGAGCACCGACACGGATAACACCGTTGTCGTCAAGGTCCTTGGTGGCTTCTTCGCTGACATTGGGAATGTCGTTGGTAAACTCTTCCATGCCACGCTTTGTCTCACGAACATCCAATTGGTATTCGTCCACATGAACGGAAGTGAGCACATCGTCGCGAACCAGCCGCTCCGACAGTACGATGGCATCCTCATAGTTGTACCCCTTCCAAGGCATGTAAGCCACCAAAAGGTTCTTGCCCAACGCAAGTTCACCGTTCTCAGTAGCATAGCCGTCGGTAAGGATATCACCTTTCTGAACACGCTGCCCCTTCTCACAGATGGGACGGAGGTCGATGGTCATGTTCTGGTTCGTGCGGCGGAACTTGGGAATGCGATATTCTTTCATCGCAGGCTCGAAACTGACAAACTCTTCTTCTTCCGTACGGTCGTAGAGTATACGGATAGTGGTGGCGTCAACATATTCCACGACACCGTCACCCTCGGCCACAATCATTGTACGGGAATCTTCACATACCTGACGCTCGAGGCCTGTTCCCACAATAGGTGCATCGTTATGAAGCAGAGGCACAGCCTGGCGCATCATGTTACATCCCATCAGTGCGCGGTGACCGTCGTCATGCTCCAAGAAAGGAATCAAGGCTGCCGACACGGATGCTATCTGCTGTGGAGAAACATCAATGAGGTCAACATTTGCCGGGGGAACCACAGGATAGTCGGCGTCTTGGCGACATTTCACATAGGTACGGATGAAGGAGCCGTCTTTCTTCAAGGGAGCATTTCCCTGACCGATGATTTTCCCTTCTTCCTCTTCCGCCGTCAGGTAGATAATGTCTTCGTTGTTCATGTCGACCATCGATGCTCCCACCTTGCGGTAAGGAGTTACGATAAAGCCCAGATCGTTAATCTTTGCATAGACGCAGAGAGAGGAGATAAGTCCGATGTTAGGACCTTCAGGACTCTCAATCGGGCAGAGGCGTCCGTAATGGGTGTAGTGCACATCACGCACTTCAAATCCGGCACGCTCTCTTGACAAACCGCCAGGGCCTAATGCCGACAAGCGCCGCTTGTGAGTTACCTCTGCCAACGGGTTGGTCTGGTCCATGAACTGTGATAGCGGATTTGTCCCGAAGAATGAGTTGATGACGCTGGAGATGGTCTTCGCATTGATCAATTCCGTCGGAGTGAACACCTCGTTGTCGCGTACATTCATCCTTTCACGGATGGTACGGCTCATACGGGCCAAACCGATGGAGAACTGATTGGCAAGTTGTTCGCCAACGGTGCGGACACGACGGTTGGAAAGATGGTCGATGTCATCGACATTGGCATTGGAATTTACCAACTGTATGAGGTATTTGATAATCTCTATGATATCGTCCTTGGTCAGGACACGCACATCCATTTCGGTGTTCAGGCCAAGTTTCTTGTTGATACGGTAACGGCCCACCTCGCCCAAGTCATAGCGTTTGTCGGAGAAGAACAGATTTTGGAAAACTTCTCTTGCGCTTGCGTCGTCGGCGGGTTCTGCATTGCGCAGTTGACGATAGATGTAGGTGACAGCCTCTTTCTCCGAGTTGCTCGTATCCTTCGCCAATGTGTTGATGATGATTGAATAGCGGCTGGCTGTTTCCTCATCCTTATGGAACAGGACGGTCTGCACGCCACTGTCGAGGATATCCTGTATCTTGTCTTCAGTAAGAATGTCTTCGCGGGCCAGGATTTTCTCGTTACGCTCAACGGATATAACCTCACCCGTATCTTGGTCGGCAAAGTCTTCGTTCCAGCGCTTCACCACATTACCGGCAAGTTTGCGTCCTACAGCTGCCTTCAGATTCTTCTTGTTCACCTTAACCTCTTCGGCAAGATCGAAAATCTGAAGGATGTCCTTGTCCCCTTCGTAACCGATGGCACGCAGCAAGGTTGTCACTGGCAATTTCTTCTTTCGGTCAATGTACGCATACATTACATTATTAATGTCTGTAGCGAATTCTATCCACGAGCCCTTAAATGGAATGATACGGGCACTGTAGAGCGTTGTTCCGTTGGCATGCTTGCCCTGGCCGAAGAATACGCCAGGCGAGCGGTGCAGCTGTGATACGACTACGCGCTCGGCACCATTGATGATGAATGTGCCGTTCTCGGTCATATACGGTATGGTGCCCAAGAAAACATCCTGGATGAATGTGCCGAAGTCCTCATGATCCGGGTCGGTACAGTACAGTTTCATTTTCGCCTTTAAGGGCACACTATAGGTCAAGCCTCTCTCCAGGCATTCCTCGATGGAGTATCTGGGAGGATCGATGAAATAGTCCAGGAACTCAAGAACGAAGTTGTTCCGGGTATCGGTTATAGGGAAGTTCTCTGCGAAAACTTTGTATAGACCGTCGTTCTTGCGTTCCTCAGGTGGAGTGTCCAACTGTAAGAAGTCCTTGAAAGACTTTAACTGCACATCCAGGAAATCCGGGAAGGGGTACGGATTGTGGACGCTTGCAAAATTAATTCTGTTGTCAATAACTTTTGAAGCCATGTTCAGGGTTTTGAATGGTTATCTGTTTTTATGCTTTGGGGCGTTTCTATGACACGAAAAGGTTAGGATTTACCGACTGGGCAAACCCTAACCTATGTGTTTGTCTTGCATTCTCAACGGGCTATCCGCAGAGGGATGCAGGATTGCTACGGCTCAATATTACTTGAGTTCAACTTTGGCACCGGCCTCTTCGATAGCCTTCTTCAGGTTCTCGGCTTCAGCCTTTGGCATAGCCTCTTTCAGAGTAGAAGGAGCACCGTCTACGAGATCTTTAGCCTCTTTGAGTCCGAGACCGCAAGCCTCTTTAACAGCCTTTACTACCTGGAGCTTGGTTGCACCTACTTCTACGAGAACTACATCGAAATCGGTCTTCTCTTCTTCAGCTTCAGCAGCTGCAACAGGACCAGCAGCAACTGCAACTGCAGCAGCGGCCGGTTTGATACCATGAACTTCTTCGAGTTCTTTTGCCAACTCGTTAACTTCTTTTACTGTAAGATTTACTAATTCTTCAGCAATAGCTTTAATGTCTGCCATTTTTATTCAGTTTTTAATTGTTTATATTCTTTTGTCGACTTAATTTATTCAGGACGCTCGCCTAAAGTCTTCAGCACACCATGGATGGTGCCAGCGCCTGATTGAAGAGCAGAAATGACATTTCTTGCCGGCGACTGCAGCAGGGCCACAACATCGGCAATAAGTTCGCTCTTGCTCTTGATAGATGCCAGTTCCTCAAGTTTGTCGGCACCCACATAGATGCCTTCTTCTGCATAAGCAGCCTTGAGAGCCGGGATTCCTTCTTTCGAATACTCTTTCAGCAATTTTGCAGGAGAATTTGCAACATTGGTGAACATCAGGGCGGTATTGCCCTTGAGTGTTCCATAAAGAGGCTCGAAATCAATATCTGAAGCTTCGAAGGCCTTGTGAAGCAGTTTGTTCTTCACGACGACCATCTTAATTTCATTCTTGAAGCACTTGCGACGCAGTTTGCTGGTAGCATCGGCATTCAGTCCGGTAACATCCACCAGATAGAAATGGGGATACTCTTTCAGCTTCTGTCCAAGTTCAACGATGATAGTATCTTTTACTTCTTTTCTCATTTTACCTAAGAATTAATGTTATTCAACAGATTTAGGATCTACTTTGATACCCATACTCATGGTACTGGAAAGAAAGATACTCTTCACATATGTACCCTTGGCAGCGGCAGGCTTCAGTTTGATAACAGTAGCAATAAACTCTTTCGCATTCTGATAGATCTGCTCCGGAGTGAAAGTCACTTTACCAATTGAAGTGTGAATGATACCGGACTTGTCGACCTTAAAGTCAATCTTTCCTTGCTTCACTTCCTTCACTGCTTTGGCAACATCCATTGTAACAGTTCCGCTCTTGGGGTTAGGCATCAGGCCACGGGGACCGAGCACACGGCCCAGGGCACCTACCTTACCCATGCAAGAGGGCATTGTGATGATAACATCAACATCTGTCCAACCACCTTTGATCTTTTCGATGTATTCGTCAAGACCAACATAATCAGCGCCAGCCTCTTGGGCTGCAGCTTCCTGATCAGGGGTACAGAGACACAGCACACGGGTAACCTTACCAGTTCCGTTGGGCAGCGAAACGACGCCGCGAACCATCTGGTTGGCCTTGCGTGGGTCTACTCCTAAGCGTACATCAATATCGACCGAAGCCTCAAACTTGGTTGTGGTGATTTCCTTAACCAATGCGGATGCCTCTGCCAATGTGTATGCCTTCCCTGCTTCAATCTTGTCTGCTACTGATTTGCGATTTTTTGTCAGTTTACTCATAATTTAATTGAAGTTTTTAATTATCCAGGGAAGTCCCCTTTTACAGTGATACCCATACTTCTTGCTGTACCGGCAATGAGCTTCATGGCACTCTCGACGGTGAAGCAGTTCAAGTCAGTCATCTTGTCTTCGGCGATGGCGCGTACTTGATCCCAAGTAACGCTGGCCACCTTCTGACGGTTAGGCTGGGATGAACCGCCCTTCACTTTCGCGGCTTCGAGCAGCTGTACGGCTGCGGGGGAAGTCTTAATCTCGAAGGTGTATGATTTGTCGGCATAGTAAGTGATGACAACAGGAAGAACTTTTCCTGCACGATCCTGGGTCCTGGCGTTGAATTCCTTGCAGAATCCCATAATGTTAATACCTTTCGAACCCAGTGCAGGGCCTACGGGTGGAGAGGGATTTGCTGCGCCACCTTTAATCTGTAATTTGATTAATCCAGCAACTTCTTTAGCCATTTTTCTGTTAATATATTAAAGTTAATTATAAAAGGAGGTGCACCCGTAACAATGTGCTAGCCTTCCTTTTCCACTTGCATAAAACTTAGCTCTAACGGCGTTTTACGGCCGAAGATCATAACCATCACTTTCAACTTGTGCTTCTCGGAGTTGACCTCCTCGATAACACCATTGAAATCGCTGAACGGACCGTCTGTGACGCGCACCTGTTCGCCCACCTCGAAAGGAATATCCATGGAAGCTTTTAATTCGCTTTCTTCGGCAGCGCCCAGCATACGGTTGATGTCGGCCTGCGGTACGGGCGATGGATTATCCAGCCCTCCCAAGAAACCCAGCACATTAGGAACAAAGCGCAGTGTGTGTGCCACATCGCCTACGAGATTGGCTTCTACGAACACATATCCGGGAAGACGGTTCTTCTCCCTTTCCACGCGCTTGCCGTTTCTCAAGGTTGCTTGCTTTTCCATTGGTATCAGCACCTGGGCGACATTTGCCTTCAGCAAGTCGTTGTGGTTGATTTCGGCCTCGATGTATTCCTTCACCTTGGCTTCCTTGCCACTAACCGCACGGAGCACATACCATTTCTTTCCTACTTCTGCCATTTCTTTGGAGTTTAGCCAGGATAAACCATACTCATAACCCAGCGGAACAGAGAGTCCATGGCAAACACTATTACGGCAATGATAAGGGAAGCTGTCAAAACAATCATCGCCGTATGTGTCAGCTGAGCTCGTGTTGGCCAAGTTGTCTTATGCGCAAGTTCGTTGTAACAATCCTTGCAATATTGAACTATTTTCATATCCTCTTATAAAAGTGCACGGGAAGTAAGACTCGAACTCACGACCCTCGGTTTTGGAGACCGATGCTCTACCAACTGAGCTATTCCCGTAAAAAATTCCCGCAACCCGAGGTTACGGGAATTCGCTGTATTTGAAAATCGGATTAATCTTCGTATACTTCAGTGATCTGACCGGAACCAACGGTGCGGCCACCTTCACGGATAGCGAAACGCAGACCCTTGTTCAAGGCAACGGCGTAAATCAGCTCAACAGTGATTTCCACATTGTCGCCGGGCATTACCATTTCAACACCTTCGGGAAGGGTGATTTCACCTGTACAGTCCATGGTACGGAGATAGAACTGGGGACGATACTTGTTTCCGAACGGAGTGTGGCGTCCGCCTTCTTCTTTCTTCAGCACATAGATGGAAGCCTTGAAGCGCTTGAAAGGCTTGATCTGGCCCGGATGGCAGAGCACCATACCGCGCTTGATTTCGTCCTTGTCAATACCGCGGAGCAGCAGACCAACATTGTCACCGGCCTGACCCTCGTCGAGGATCTTGCGGAACATTTCAACGCCTGTTACAACCGAGTTCTTGTCTTCACCGAGACCGAGCAGCTCAACTGCGTCACCTACATGGATAACACCAGTTTCGATACGGCCGGTAGCAACGGTACCACGACCTGTGATGGAGAATACATCTTCTACAGGCATCAAGAAAGGCTTGTCGGTATCGCGTGGAGGCTCCTGAATCCACTCATCGCAAGTGTTCATCAGCTCCATAACCTTGTCTTCCCACTTTTCAACGCCATTGAGGGCACCGAGGGCAGAACCACGGATGATAGGAGTATCATCTTCAAACTCATACTGAGCGAGGATTTCCTGCACTTCCATTTCAACGAGTTCGAGCATCTCTTCGTCGTCCACCATGTCGCACTTGTTCAGGAACACAACCAGACGGGGAACATTCACCTGACGGGCGAGCAGCACATGCTCACGGGTCTGAGGCATAGGACCGTCAGTAGCGGCAACAACGAGGATGGCACCGTCCATCTGGGCAGCACCGGTAACCATGTTCTTTACATAGTCAGCGTGTCCCGGGCAGTCCACATGTGCATAGTGACGCTTTTCGGTTTCATACTCAACATGAGCGGTGTTGATAGTAATACCACGCTCTTTTTCCTCAGGAGCGTTGTCAATCTGATCGAAAGATTTGATCTTGCCTTCGTTACCGGCAACGCGCTTGGAGAGCACGAGGGTAATAGCAGCGGTCAAGGTAGTCTTACCATGGTCAACATGACCGATAGTACCAATGTTTACGTGCGGTTTAGTGCGCACAAAATTCTCTTTAGCCATAGCTTTTTTGTTAACTTTTATTTAAATAAACGAATGTGTGTTTAACTCACAAAACTCCGACTATACATCCTCTTCCGAGGAGATAGTTTCGAAGCGAGAGCTGTAACTGAGAGTTGAACTCAGGACCTCTTCCTTACCAAGGAAGTGCTCTACCACTGAGCTATTACAGCAATATGTGAGCGGAAAACGGGGCTCAAACCCGCGACCCCCAGCTTGGAAGGCTAGTGCTCTATCAACTGAGCTATTTCCGCATTGTTCTTGGTGTGGGTGGTGATGGATTCGAACCACCGAAGTCGAAAGACAACAGATTTACAGTCTGCCCCATTTGGCCACTCTGGAAACCACCCCCGAAATGTTTCAGCCGCTACTGTCTTTGAGCCTCTTGTCGGATTCGAACCAACGACCCCGAGATTACAAATCACGTGCTCTGGCCAACTGAGCTAAAGAGGCATTCTTTGCAGTCGTCTCGACCTCTGGTCGCTTATTAGAGCAAAGCGAATCGTAAGAAATCGTCGATTAACAATCGCGCTGAAAACGGGTGCAAAGATATGGATAAATTTTTATCCGCCAAAACTTTTTCTGTTTTTTTTATCTGTCACGGAGTTTTTCCTTGTGTTTGGTGAGCTGTACCTTCAATGAATCCACGCACAAGTCTACGCCTTCCTCAAAGGTATCGCAGGTCTTCTCCACAAAAAGTTTGCCGCCGGGCACATGAGCCGTGATGCTGGTCTCCTTGTTCTGGGCTGTGGCAGGCTTGGTCACCTTCAGCTGCACCTCGATTTCACGGATGTCCTCATAGGCCTTTTCCAGCTTGGCTACTTTCTTTTCGATGAATGCATGCAGCTTGTCGGTCGCATCAAAATGGATGGCTTTTACTTTTAGTTCCATAGTTGTCTCCTTTTTTATTAAGGTTAGAATTGTGTATTTCCGACTACGAAGATAACAATTTATTGCGTAGGGGCAAACTTTTTACCGTTTTTTTGTATTCCCTACCCTTCCACCTATAAAATAGCATGGCTGGAAACCATCATCTCTAAACCATATAGTAAACCCTGTGTGCAATACCTCAAAGAGATGTTAAAAAGGGCATTCTTCATCCTTTTTCCCTCCCGCCATTCACCTTTCATCGCTCATCCTCCATCCAACTGAGGCTCTTTCACGCCGCATTTTAATGCCTTTCGCAGCATGAAAGCCATGGTTTGGCAGCACAAAAGCCAAGCAGTGGCAATGCAAAAGGGCCTCAGTGGCAGTCCGGCCGCATCCAAAACGAATTAAAAAAGAGGCTTAACGGCTGTGAGCCAGTCGCTTGCGAAAACTTCAAAATTTAGCGTCATTTGCAATCAAAAGTGCTTTCGCTTGCAAATAATCGATTCTGGCGACAGCAAAACGCCAGTGTGCAATGCAAAAGTTTCCCCTGACTTCGGCGGTTTTAACATTTCCGAGGGGGTGCCCCACTTGAAACCCCGATAAACAGGGAATTTTGCATGGAGACTTGGGTGACTCAGGATTTTTGTGTACCTTTGCAGCGTCCAAGTAGAGGCTCTGCCTGCTACTGTAAATCGGACAAATAACTTTTAGTTATATAGAAGCATGTTCCCACGCAAGAAGAAAAACAGGACGGGTACCATCAGTGTGGTGG
>FLNY01004827.1_pt1 | contig 48210 bp, 39 predicted proteins | sample 1140381 | NCBI WGS metagenome assembly FLNY01 (sample SAMEA3878172, study PRJEB12797) | bioreactor metagenome | biome: Moose rumen | place: Sweden | collected 2011-10
GAACGTTTTTTGTGCTATCTTCTTGTTTCATAATTAATTGAGCCTACAAAATCTGATACATAAAGATACAGTCAGCATCATATTTTGGTTTTACATGAGCATGAACAAAAGCTTCTTCTTCTTTGTCGAGACGAGTAAAACCAAGCTTTTCATAATGTGAAATAAGTTTGTCCTCTGGCAAAGCATAAATATACAGAGCCTTTACAGCTACAAAATTCTGGATGTGTTGTGCAATAGGAAGAATAAATTTTCTTAAAATTGTAGTTCCAAGCCCTACTGATTCAGGATGATTTCTTTTATACAAGGCGTTTATTGCAAAATTAGAGAGTTCAATTGCAGGAATAGAGTCAAAATAGTCAGCTTCCGAATCAATTTCAACAGTAAAAAGACCAGCCTTTAATGAAAAATAGCCAACAATTTCATTTGTCATCTTATCTTTCACTAAATATGTTGAATTTAAGGCTTCTTTTTCATCAGATATTGCAGTTTGTTTTAAATATAGTTCCAAACCAAAACCTTTTCTATCTATAATTGCAAACTCTTTGATATTCTCAATGTTTTGAGGATTGTCAAGAATATGCTCATAATAATAAAGCGGATTATCAATTTCTAAAATCATTTTCTGAAATCCTCGTAAGCCTTTCGTTCTTCTGGTGTCATTTCAGATAAACATTTTTTTACATAATCATCACAAACTCTGTCCATTTCATCATAATCCGGCCTGGGCGTATTTATGATTTTCAGCATGATTCTTTTTGCCATTCCATCTGGCATCAATGCCATGTTCTGTTCAAAACTTCTTACTCTCATAAAACAACCTCCTGCCTTGTAATTTTGGATTATTATACCACAAATTCCCCAAATAGTGTAGCACAAAAAACGTTCGTTTAAACTGACATTACCGCCATGACATCTACTGCAGAAAATCAGAACTTTACAGAATCAAACACACTCACCGGAAACAGACAGAAAAGCGACTGGCTCTTTTTTCAGCTAAAAAATGAGTTTGAAAAAGCTGACCGAATAGACATTATCGTCTCTTTTTTAATGACCTCAGGTGTAAATCTTCTTCTTCCGGCTATTAGGACGGCGATTTGTCGTGGTGCAAAGATTCGGATTCTGACTGGAAAATATCTCAATATCACTCAACCTGAAGCACTTGCCCTCTTAAAAAAAGAATTCGGTGAAAAAATTGACCTGCGTTTTTGTCTTACGGACAAAAATCAATCTTTTCATCCAAAAGCGTATATTTTTCATAAAAAGAGCGGTTCCGATATTTTTGTCGGCTCGTCAAATATCTCTTACTCAGCACTGACAAGCGGAATCGAATGGAATTACCGCTTCAACTCAAACCTTCACCCGGCTGACTTTGAGAAATTCATGGGGACTTTTGAAGATTTGTTCCAGAATCACTCGGTAAAAATTACTGATGAGGAACTTAGAAATTATTCAAAAAATTATCACAAACCAAAAATCCTAAGCGAAATTGAAGTCACTCCTTTTTCAGAAATTGAAAGCGAAAATCATGGGAAGATAAGGCATTTTCCTGATTATGAGCCGCGGGGAGCTCAGATTGAGGCTCTTTACGCCCTGCAAAAATCCCGGGAAGAAGGCGCTAAAAAGTCACTTGTTTTTGCAGCTACAGGAATCGGTAAAACATATCTTGCCGCCTTTGACTCAAAAGAATACGAAAAAGTCCTCTTTGTCGTCCATCAGGAAGAAATATTAAAGCAGGCGGCGGAATCTTTTTACAATGTCCGACATTCTGATGATTACGGTTTCTTTTACGGAAAGACGCACGACACGAATAAAAGCGTTATTTTCGCGTCTGTGCAGACTTTGGGAAAAGCGGACTATCTTTTGCCGGAATTTTTTCCGCCAGATTATTTTGACTACATCATAATCGATGAATTCCATCATGCCGTAAACAAGGGATATCAGAATATTCTCGCCTATTTTAGGCCGAAATTCCTGCTTGGACTTACGGCAACTCCAGAACGAACTGACGGCCGGAACATTTATGAGATTTGTGACTACAATGTCTCTTATGAGCTTTCACTTTTTCAGGGAATCAACCGTGGTCTTTTAGTTCCCTTTCACTATTACGGAATTTATGATGAGACAGACTATTCAAACATGAAATTTCTGAAAGGGGACTATCTAGAATCAGAACTGAACAAGGCATATATTGGAAACGAAAATAGAAGTCAGCTGGTTTTCCGCCATTACCAGAAATATAATTCCCGCCGGGCTCTTGGCTTTTGCTGCTCCAGACTCCACGCCGAATATATGGCGCAGTATTTTTGTAAGCGAGGCGTTCCTTCTGTAGCGGTTTACAGCAATGCGGACGGAGATTTTTCAGAAAACCGTGACATTGCGATAAAAAAACTTACGGCAGGTCAAATCAAGGTCATTTTTTCCGTGAACATGTTCAATGAAGGTGTTGACATTCCGTCAGTAGATACAGTTTTGTTTTTGCGCCCGACACAATCAGAAACAGTCTTTCTCCAGCAGCTTGGCCGTGGCTTGCGAATCTCCCCTAAAAAAGATTTCCTTACGGTTTTGGACTTCATCGGAAACTATAAAAACGCAGGTAAATTCATAAAGAATCTTAAAGAAAAGAAAGCTGCAGAATCAGGAATCCGTTCATTCAATGAAGAAGAAAATTTTGAATATCCAGACGGCTGCTTTGTTGATTTTGATTTGGAAGTCATAGACATCCTGAAATCTCTGGAGCGAAAAAATAAAAACATCACAGAGCTTATCAAGGAAGAATTCTACAGGGTAAGGGAATTACTGGATGGAAAAATTCCTGGCAGAACTGAGCTTTTCACAAATATGGACGGAAAAATTTATGAGCTTTGCCTGAAATATCCAAAGCTGTCACCTTTCAAAGATTATCTTGGATTCTTAAAAGATGAAGGTCTGCTTTCTGACGGAGAAAATATGATTTATAATTCAATCTGCAAGGACTTTTTGAGTGAAATCGAAAATACAAGCATGACAAAGTCTTATAAAATGCCAGTGCTTCTCGCATTTTACAACAACGGCAATATTTTGCAGAAACTTTTCGACAAAAATCTCCTTGATTCCTGGAAACAATTTTTCTCATCAAACTGTAACTGGAAAGATTTACCAAAAGCCGCCTCATTCTCCAGTTTCAAGAATATTTCTGATAAAGAGCATCTTTTGAACATCAAGAAAAATCCGGTATATTTTCTCGTTAAGTCTGGGCACGGTTTCTTTCAATTTGCAAATGACGGCTCGATTTACCTGAACGAAAATCTCATTCCATTTTTGCAGAACCAGACTTTCATAAAGCACTTCAAGGATAGTATTGACTTCCGCACTCTTGACTACTACGCCCGCCGCTATCGCGAAAAAAGTGAAGCCAGCTACAAAATCCCGGATGATTCTTATCTGATGGTTGCTGAGCCTGAAAGAACGCCAGAAAAAGGAAGTGAAAAATGACAAACACGCTTTTATACTACGAAGAAAATGCAAAAAACTTTATTGCATCTACACTCACTGTGAACATGCACGAAATTCAAGATGAATTTTTGTCGCTTTTGCATGAAGGCTCCTTGATTTTGGACTATGGCTGTGGAAGCGGTCGGGATTCAAAATATTTCTTGGAAAAAGGCTTCAAGGTCGATGCTTTTGACGGATGCAAAGCTTTTTGTGACGAAGCTTCAAAACTTACAGGAATTGCTGTAAAAAACATTGTTTTCTCTGATTTTTCTGAGAATCAAAAGTATGATGGAATCTGGGCCTGCTCTTCTCTTCTTCATGCCCCAAAAAAAGAGCTTCCGCATCTTCTGAAAAAAATCGAGGAAGCCTTGAAGCCAAACGGAATCTTTTACTGCTCATTCAAAAAAGGAGACTTTGAGGGGGAACGCAATGGAAGGCACTTTTCGGACTTTACAAAAGAAGAGCTGATAAATCTAGTCAGAAATTCTACGAATCTTTCAGAAGTCAAAATATGGCAGACAAAGGATGCAAGAGCTGACCGCAGCGACATCTGGATAAATTCAATCTGGCAAAAATGCTGACTTTCCCATCATGAGAGCATCCTCACTCTTTCCATATTCTCCTCAGAATCAAGTTTCCTGCTCAAAATAAATCGTTTCACCGTGTTTCTGTGTATTCCATAGAGCTTTGCCATTTGATTGAGGCTGGTTCCCGCAAAAATCATCACGCTCACAGCAAGTTCCGCTCCGTCAAGTTTGCTTTTCCAGCTTTTTCTTCCTAGTGGCCGACCGAGCTTTACTCCTTCCTTTTTGCGCAGAGCAAGGGCTTCTTTTGTCCTCTGGCTTATAAGCTGCCTTTCGATTTCCGCGCTCAAGCCGAATGCAAAAGCCAGAACCTTGCTCTGAATGTCGTCTCCAAGCCTGTAATTGTCCTTTATTGTCCAGACTTTTACGCCTTTTTCCATCAGAAGATTTAAGACTGACATAATCATAAAAAGGCTCCGGCCAAGGCGGGAAAGCTCGGAGCAGATTATAAGGTCGCCTTTTTCAACCCGAAAAATCAGTTTTCCAAGTTCCCGCTTTTTAGGCTCAACAGTGCCGCTGACAGTCTCCTCAATCCAGTCGTCAATCAAAATTCCTTCCTTTTTGCAGAATTCTGTTATCTCATAACGCTGGTTCTCGACAGTCTGCCTGTCACAGCTCACCCGAATATATCCGTATGTCATATTTTTCTTCCCACAATTTCATAGATTTTTTTCATATCAAGATGCCTGCGAATCGTTTGAGCCAACAAATCATACTGACTTTCCTTAAATCCCGCCGCCGATGACTGAGATTCTTCATATTGCAGGATTGGCGAAGCATCTTTCCCCCGCAAAAGCCTGACGAATTCTTCCCTTGCTTCCCTGCCATCAAAAAGTCCGTGAATGTAAGTTCCGAAAACATTGCCCCTCACCGCACCTTCTTTCTTCGTGTCGCCGGTAACGCTGTCCGTAATTTCAGAAAAATAATTTTTTTCCGCTCCGTCAATAAAACTCGTCTGCCCCTGATGAATCTCATAGCCAGACACAGGAATAAAATGCGCTTCTTCAAATTCTGCTTTTCCCGTCACCCGTGTAAGCGTTTTCTTTTCAGAGAAAACCGTCTCGACAGGAAGCAGGCACAGAGCCTGTATCTCACCGTCTTGTTGACCTGCAGCCGAAAGCCCCCTTTCAAAAATCCTCTTTCCAAGCATCTGAAAACCGCCGCAAATACCAGCGATAACCGTGCCTTTTCGCTCTTCCTCTTGAATACGCTCGGCAAATCCTGAATTTTTCAGCCATTTTAAGTCATCAGGAGTGTTTTTTGTTCCCGGAATTATAATTCCGTCTGGAAAACCCAAATCCTTAGGTTCTTTTGCATAGTAAAGGTTTATTCCCGGATGATTTTGAAGAGGAATAAAATCCGTAAAGTTTGAGATATGGGGCAAACTAACTACCGCTAGTTGTATTTTGTCGGAATTTTCTTGAAATTTTGTCAGGGTGTGTAAATTTTCAGACAGGGAATCCTCATCATCAAGCTGAATTTTGACATACGGAATTGTCCCGACGCAGGGAATTCCCGTTTTTTCTTCTATCATTCTGATTCCGCTTTCTAAAATAGACTCATCTCCGCGAAATTTATTGATAATAAAGCCTTTAATTCTCGACCGTTCCTCAGGCTCTAAGAGTTCTATCGTTCCATAAAGCTGTGCAAAAACACCGCCTCGGTCAATATCCGCAACTAAAATCACGGGGCTGTCAGCAATCTCTGCCATTCCCATATTCACGATGTCATTTTCTTTGAGATTTATTTCTGCCGGACTTCCCGCCCCTTCAATGACAATAATATCATTCTTTTCTGCTAATTTTTCGTAAGCCGATTTTATTTTTGGCACAAGGGATTTTTTAAATGCAAAATATTCCTTTGCGCTCATATCACCAAGAACTTCACCGTTCACAATCACCTGGCTTCCTGCATCGCTGTTCGGTTTTAGCAAAATCGGATTCATCAAAACACTCGGCTCAATGCCCGCCGCCTCCGCCTGCATAACCTGAGCACGCCCCATTTCAAGACCCTCGCTCGTCACGAAGGAATTGAGAGCCATATTCTGAGATTTAAATGGAGAAACGGAAAAGCCATCCTGCTTAAAAATCCGGCAAAGTCCTGCCACAAGAAAGCTTTTTCCGGCATTGGACATTGTCCCCTGAATCATAAGGGGAGTAGACTTACACTCTTTATTTTTAGAAAAAAAATCTACGAGTCCCTCCGCTGCGACTCCGCCACAAACATCTCTTTTTGTCCGGGCTGCCAGAATTCGTGAATATTCGCTGTTTTCCTCAAAAAAATCTTCTTCCAAATCATAGAGTCTTTGGATTTGTCTTTTGCACTCGTCAAAATCCCTAGATAAAAGAGAGATTTCATCATTTCCAACACAAAGGATTCTGTCCGCTGATTTTAGGGCAATATCTATTTCATGCAGAGAAGCGATAATCGTAACTCCGCTTTTGCTCAATTTTTTTATGATTTTTAAAAGCTCAAGCCGCCACTTTATGTCAAGATAAGATGTAGGCTCGTCCAAAATCAAAAGGCTTGGCTTCTGACAAAGGGCGCGCGCAAACAAAATCCGCTGCTTCTGGCCGTCGCTCAAATGCAAAAATTGCTTTTCACTAAAGCCTTCCGCCTTTACGAGCCGGATTGCCTCGCTCACGGCCTTTTCATCTTCCGTCGTTAAGTGACCAAAATGTCCCGTGTGCGGATAGCGTCCCTGAGAAACAAGCTCGCGCGCCGTCATAAGCTCAGGCTTTACGCTCACCGTCAAGAGCGCGGAAACCTCCCTTGAAAAGTCCTTTAATGAAAAGTCAGTTAGATTTTTCCCGTCTAAGAAAATCGCTCCTTCTATCGGCTCAATTTCCTTGATAAGAGTTTTTAAAAGCGTACTCTTCCCCGCTCCATTCGGCCCGATTAAAGCCAGAAATTCGCCCTTATTCACGGAAAGTGAAAAAGGCTTTTGGAGAGGAGAATCATAACCGACAGAAAGAGAATTGAAGGTAAGGTTCGTCACAAAAGAATTATATCCTTACACGGTAAACTGGTCGACCTGCTCTCCCATCTCCGAGATTGAATTCTCCATAAGCTTTGAGATTTGTGAAAGAGTGTTTCCAGTGTGGTTGATTTTCTGCGCGCTTAAGCCCATTTCGTTCATTCTCTGCTGAATTGAGTCGGTTTCGCTCTGCAAGTGACCGATTTCGCTCATAATCGCCCGGCTGTCCTTCGTCATATCCTTTGAGGCGCTCTGGACCTCTGTCGTGCTTTCGTTCATTGAGTGAAGAGCCTGCGTAATCTGAACAGAGCCTTCCTGCTGCTCGCTCATCGCCGCCTTTATCTGCTGAACGAGATTGTCCGTATCCTGAATTTCTGAGGCAAGGTGAGCGTAGCCTTGAACGCCTTTTTGTGTCGCCTGAACGACTGAACCGATTGTGTTCTGAATATTTTTGAGCTGGTCTCCGATTGTCTTTGACTGACTTGAAGATGTTTCTGAAAGCTTCCGGATTTCGTCCGCAACGACGGCAAAGCCTTTTCCCGCCTCACCTGCGTGAGCCGCCTCAATTGCCGCATTCATTGCAAGGAGGTTTGTCTGCTCTGCGATTGAAGCTATTACTGTGTTAGCCTCGCTCAAAAGCTTTGACTGATTTTCAATTTCTGAAATCTGATTTTGAAGCTCGTTCTGGGTTTTTGCCCCGCTTTCAGCGTCCCCTGCCAAGGTTCTGAATGAGCTTGCCATCTGATCAACATGACGGTTTACTTCGCTGATGTTTCCAATCATCTCCTCGACCGCACTTGAAGCCCCCTGAACTGACTCAGACTGAGCTGAAACAAGATTTTCGAGAGAAGAAATGCTTGTTAAGATTTTGTTTACGCTGTTCGCCGTGCTTTTTACACTCTGATTCTGGGAAGTAAGATTTTCGTCCATCTGCTTGATGCTTGAATTTATCTGAGTGATTGCCGCCATTGTCTCGCTCGTTGACTCATTAAGGCTTTCACCTGCCTCGTTGAGCGAATTCTTTGTATTCTTCATGCTTCCAATGATTTCCTGAAGCTTTTCAGTATAGGCGTTGAAACTATCTGCAACATCGCCGATTTCGTTCTTTGATTTTACGCTGATTCGCTTTGTAAGGTTTGCCTTTCCCTGACTGATTTCGTCAGCATTCTCGCTGATGTTGTCCCGGATGATTTTTAAAGGCCTGGTGATTTTTCGTGTAGAAAAACCTGTCAAGAATGCAACAACAAGCGCAAAAACAATGCATACGGCAAGAGTTATGTTCATCGTGCTGTAGAAAGTGTGGTAAACGGTTGAATAAGGACAGAAAGCAACAATCTGATAGCCTGTGTGCTGGTTTGTGACTTTTTTTGTAAGATAGGTGCTGTAAGTTCCTCCTGGGACTGAAACCTCACCATTAGAGTCGCTTGAAGAAAGGAAATCCACAAGTTCTGGGATTCCGACTTCCGAAACATTCTTGAAGTTATTTTTTCGGATTCCGGTGTCAGCAAGAACAGTTCCGTCAGATTGAATCATCATCATAAAGCTGCCTTCGCCCAAATTCAGTTTTTCAAGAATTGTGTTCAAAGTATCAAGGGAAACTTCAATAGAAGCGTTTCCGATGAACTCATTGTATTCGTTGTAGACACTCCGCGTGATTCCAACAACCGTTGCCCCGACAGTTGAGGCAAATGCGTCGGTAATCATCACCTTACCATTGCCTTTGTTCGCCGTTGCATACCAGCCTCGTTTTCTAGGGTCATATCCGCCGGACATAGAGCTGTCGAAGTTAGTCGCATAGCCGCCCCACTTTGTTCCGATGTAGATTTCCGCAATGTCAGAGTCGTTTTTGGCAAAAAGCTTACAGATTGCACGAATATTTTCTTCGGTCTCGCTTTTTTCATAACCCAAAATCTGAACCGTGCCGGTTTCGTTCACAAAGGAATGAATCGTCTCGTCACTTGCCCTTACTTCGTCACAGTCGGCGAACATATTAAGCTCGTTTTCTTTTGCCTCAAAAAACATTGATATTGACTCAGAAAAGCTTTCCGTCGCCGTTCCTGCGCTTTCATAAAAGTTATTCAGACAGTAACCGGAAAAAAAGTGTCCGATTAAAAAGAAAGAAAGAAAGACCACCAAAAGAATGATGAACGCCACACTGAAAGAAAGCTTGCTCGAAATAGAAACCCGTTTCCTTGCCATAAAAAAACTCCTGCTTATATATTCGACTGTTTCATTTACTTATTTTGCGTCAATCAATGACTTGTTGCTTTTGTCCGATGAAGTTGCCCAAACGCTCGTAAGATTTGGAAGGGACAGAAGAACTGGATTTGATTTTTCGTCAGTCACCAAAATTCCTTCTGCGTAAAGATTCAGCGGGCTTGAGCCATTGACTGCGACATCGCTCTTATTTTTAAGATTTAAATTTTTGTCATAAGAAGCGACATAATTTTTGCCCTTTTCAGAGATAATCACATAAAAATTGTCTCCGTCCTGCACGAGGGATGAATTTTCTGAGAGAATCTCATTGCTTTCTTTTTTGATTTCAAGGCTTTCTGAGTCTACAAGGCAAAGCTTTACGGCAGAATGTTTGTCGTTCACGCCGCAGACGGCAAGGAAGCCCTCGGATGTTTCAAAAATCGTCTTTTCGCGGATTTGCTTCAGGCCTGATTTTTTGACGACTGCCCCGCTTTCCTTTTCAACCGTCATTAGAGAATAAAGCTTGTTCTTTTCGTCAGCAATAAAGAGACTCGTTATATAATTTTTGCTCTGCTCTGCCTCTGTAAGTGATTCTTTCTGAAGGTCTGCCTTATCTTTTGCAATCTGCTCTTTTTCCTGCTTTACTTCTTCAGTTTTTCGGTCAGCGATTTTTTGCTGTTCGCTGGATTCTTTTGCGCTTTCCTTTGCTTTTTCTTTGTCACCTTCTTTTTTTGCCTGAGCCGCATCCTTTTGAGCATCCTTTGCTTTTTCACTTGCATTCTCGGCTTCTTTTTCTTTGATTTCGGTCATTTTTTCACGAACTTCGGTGCTTTTGTCTTCGTCCTGCCTCAATGCCTCGATAACCTTGTCGTCACTGATTTCAGATGTTTCGACACTTGCCCCTTCTTCTGAAATTTCTCCCAAAGGAATTACGAGCTGAGTTTTTCCAGCCCATTCTTCCCAATTCGTGCTTAAGCCTACTGAATCTTCTGTTAGATATGTAAGAACCGCACTTTTGTATTTTGAAGAGAACTGAGAGAGATTTCCCCGATAGACTGCGTTATAAACCGTAATAAAGACCGCAAGAGTTTCTGAATCCTCCTGACTGTAGCCGTAAGCCGCCATTAAATAGCCGGTGATGATTCTCCGAAGGTTTGTGATATGGTCAACTCCCGCCGTTGGATTTAAAAACAGAATGTCGGCGTCCAAGCCTTTTTCATCAAGACTGCCAACGACATGGTAGAGGGAATATTTTGCATAAGGCTCGACAGACTGCGGATTTTCCACATCGGAAGAAACTTGCTCACCCAAATGCCTTCCGATTCCCATAATCGCCGAGCGACTTTCGATAACCGCGTGAGGGCCAGAATAATTTTCAAACTGAATCTGCTCGCTCTGAGAGGCTTCCAATTCACTTTTATTTACATCTACAGCAAAAGAGGCAAGACTAAGAAAAATACCCGATAAAACGAAAACAAATTTCTTCATATAGAAACATTATAATCCGTTTTAAAAAAATTATAAAGAAAAATTTTAAATAAAGGAAAGTACCCGGTCAAAAGTCGAGTTTTGTAAAAAGTATGTCATTGCCGTGTTCGACAGTTTGTCATTGCCGCACTTGATACCCTGTCATTGCCCGGCTTGACCGGGCAATCTCACGCAGGGGATTTTGATTCTGCTAATCCTTTACGACCATTAAGCTTGATTCCTGATACTTTGGCAAAAAGCGCTTGATTCCGCTGTTCTCAAAGCTCACCGTGATTGCGTACTCCCCTTCGTCGTTGACGGTCGTGTTGGCGATAATGCCGTAGCCGTAGTCGTCGTGATAAACCTTCGTTCCGCGGCAATATTTCTTTTTGATTGGGTCGCTTTCGACATCTGGATGGCTCAAGCCCCGCTCGCCGTAGTCTCCGCCGTGAAAACCAGATTTTCTGTAGCTTGAAGGCAGATGGCCTATTGCTTTTACGCCCTCTTCTCCCATTTCAAGCAAAAAGGGACTTGCCCTCATATATTCGATTCTTCCGTACATACGGCGGATTGCGCAGCTCGTAAAATAAAGCTCGTTTTTCGCCCTGGTAATTCCCACATAGCAAAGACGGCGCTCCTCTTCCATTTCGTCAGCATCGTCGCCGTTCCTTGGGAAAACGCCCTCTTCCATGCCGGTCATAACCACCCGATTGAATTCCAAGCCCTTAGTGTTGTGCAATGTGATTAGAGTGACGGCATCTTCTGCCACATCCTCGTCTTGATTCGAGAGGGTGCGGTCAAGCTGAATATTGTCAAGAAAATCCAAAAGTCCCTGCCTGGCAAGAGGATAAGGAACGGCAGAGTTTGCAAGCTCCTGAATATTTTCCACGCGGAAAGTGTGCTCTTCCTTGTCTCGGTCTTCGTAATATTGGGCAAGGCCGGATTTTTTTGCAATCGTTTCGACTAACTCCGCCAGCGTTTTTTTGCTCTCCCGCTTTTTAAGCTCCTCTGAAGAAAGATTTGCGCCCTCAGAAAGGACTTGGCTTGCCAACTCCCCTCCCGCCGTGGTGTCTTCCTCAAAAAGAGATTCGATTTCCTCGATTAATTCGGCGAATTTTGCCACCTCAGACTTGCTCTTTCCCGAAAGACGGCCTGTCATGTAGCGGCAGGCGGCGATGATGTCATTCTTCTCAAAATTCTGAATCTCCGCGCTGTTTTCGCCTGTCACTTGCCATTCATTTTGGGCGCAGGCGACGATAGAGTCCTGAGTTTTGTTTCCGATTCCCTTTGCAGGCTTATTTATGATTCTGTGAAAGGCGATTTCGTTTTTGTGATTCGCAAGCAATTCCAGCCAGGCGACGATATCCTTGACTTCTTCCCGTTCAAAGAATTTTAGGGAGCCGACAATTATGTATGGGATTTTTTTTCGCACGAACTCGCTCTCAAATCCCATGGACTGGGCATTAGTTCTATATAATATCGCCCATTCTGAATAAGGAACTCCCATCGCATGAGTCTTCTGAACCAAATCCGCACAAAAATGAACCTCATCGTCCTGATTAGGCAGAAAAGCCAGCACGGGAGTCTTTCCGCTTCCCCGCTCAGCCCGGAGAGTTTTTCCGAGACGGCCAGAATTATTCTTAATCACATTATCTGCCAGGGAAAGAATTTCCTGAGTTGAGCGGTAATTGCTTTCAAGGCGGACGATTTTCGTTCCCTCAAAGATTTTCGGGAAATTCAGGATATTTTGAATCTCCGCCCCTCGGAATTTGTAAATGGACTGGTCATCATCACCGACGACACAGACATAAGTTCCGCTGCCCTCTTTTAAGCCTGAAAGAGCCTCCAGCAATTTGAACTGAGCCACATTGGAATCCTGATACTCGTCCACCATAATCACCCGGAAACGGCGGTACATTTTTTCACGGAGAGAGGCATTTTGGGTAAGTGCCAGATAGGGAAGCAAAATCAAATCACCGAAATCCACATTTCCAGTGGCACGAAGTCGTTTTTCGTAAGCGGCGTACATTTCGGCAAAGTCGGTTGGATTTAAGAATTCATCACGGGTCAGAAGTTCAGGGGAATCTGGCAGGAGACAGTAATCTTTTGCAAGGGAAATCTTCCGCGCATAGGTCGCCGCTTCTTTTTTGGTCAGCTTTGGCTCGACTTTCTGAATCAGGGAGACCACATCTTCATCATCGTAAACGGTGAAGTTTGGGCTGAAGCCCAGGTCGCCTCCCGCATCATCGGCATAGACCCGCAAAAACCAGGCTCCGAAGGAGTGAAATGTTTTGATTTGAGAATATTCGGCCCGGCTTTCAAGGTCAATGGCGCGCTCATGCATCTCTGCGGCGGCTTTTTTGGTGAATGTGACCGCAAGAATCGAATGGGGATTTACGCCCTTTTCGCCAATCAGGTAGGCAATTTTTGTCGTAATGACACGGGTTTTTCCAGAGCCAGCCCCGGCCAGAATCAAAAGGGGGCTTCCCTCGTGGACGACGGCCTCGTACTGCTCTGGATTTAAAACCGAGAGATATTCTTTTGCGTGCTCGGAAAGCCCGCCCCTTTGAGAATCTGTGATGTCAGAAAGAATTTCGTCCTCTATTGCCATAGTAATTTCAAAAAATTCTAAACCGTAAAGTTATCGATATCTTCTCCGATTTTATTTATTGAATATTTCATTTGTTCTGATATTTTATCCAGTGCATTTCCAGTCTCTTTGATTTTATTCGCGCTTTGGCTCATCAAAAGAACGCTGTCCTTCATTACGCTCGTCGCATCCTGCAGGTGACGGACTTCTTCAAGAATCTGCTTGTTTCCCTCGCTCATTTCACGGCTGGCAGTCTTAACCTCGCTTGTGCTGTCGCCCATATTTTTAAGTGAAGAAACAATCTGCTTGCTGCCTTCGTTTTGCTCTTCCATCGCAATTTTTATCTGACGGACAAGCTCATCGGTTTCTTTTATGCCTTCTGAAACAGATGTGAATGTCTCGCTTGTTTCCTTTGAGACAGAAACAACTGATTCGATTGAAAGCTTTATTTTATTGAGCTGCTCCCCGATTGTCTTTGACTGAAGCTGTGATGTCTCTGAAAGCTTCCGAATTTCATCTGCAACAACGGAAAATCCCTTTCCCGCCTCCCCCGCATGAGCCGCCTCAATAGCCGCATTCATCGCAAGAAGATTCGTTTGCTCCGCAATTGTCGCAATGGCAGAGTTCGCCTCCTGAAGCATATCAGACTGATTTTCTATTTCAAGAATCCTCTCGCTCATTTCCTGCTGCTTTTCATTCCCTTCTTTTGAGCGATTTTCAAGGGCCTCAAAAGAATTCGCCATTTTTGCGACAGACTGATTAACGCTTGAAATATTTCCAATCATCTGCTGAACGGCAGAAGAAGCCTCGCTTACACCGCGGGACTGAGTGTCAATCATACGCTCAAGAGACTCTATGTTGGAAGCAATCTCATTCACTGCCCCGGCCGTCTCCTCAACGCTCGCCGACTGATTCACGATTTGTTTCTGCACGCTTTCAATATTTGAAATAATATCAGATACGGAGTTACCGTTTTCCAAAATTCCGTCGCTAAGATTAATGCCTGCGTCCGACAAGTCAGATTTGGATTTTTTTACATCCTGCATAATATTCTGCAGCTTTTCAATGAAGCCGTTAAAGGCAGATGTGACCGAGCCAATGTCATCATTAGAAATGACATTCAACCTTTTAGTCAAATCGGCATTTCCAGAAGCAATCATATTAAGATTTCTGTCAAGATGCCGAAGAGGATGAAGCATAAGGAAAACAGATATAGACGCCGTAATAATGAGAATAATAGCAATTATGATTGAAATAATCATGAGGGCAAAATAAAGCGAGCTTGCCGTCTCGTAAATCTGCTCTTCTGGAACGCACAAAGCCATACTCCATGGAGTTCCGCTAACACTTCCATAAACCAGAAATTCTTTTCCAGACGGAGTTCGTATCCAGCCGTTGCCGCTTTCACCCTGAATCATAGAAGAAGCGATTTCAGAAAGCCCCTCATAATCAGAATTTAGCCTGGTAAAATTTTCCTTCATTACGAGTTCTTTGTCAGGAAAGGCCATTATAGTTCCGTCACCTGTCAACAGAAGCGCATAACCATTTTCACCGATTTTTATGGCATCAATTGCCTCCGCAAGGCGGGCATGCGATACCGCTCCTGAAATAAAACCTATGGTCTTTTTAGAAATGCTGACAGTCTTGCAAACATAATAGGCCGAATCATCGTTATCAGTGCCGATTGAATTGCTCACATACTGAGACTTCTTGCTGTTTTTCATAAACTGATAATATTCAGTGCCTGAAACATCATAAATCCTGCCGTCATCGGTATAGGCCAAGCCATCATCATAGGAGCAAAAAGCAATCTCCTTGAAGTCAGAGCTTCTGATTTTTCGATGCGCTACGAGCCATTCAATATATTCCGGGACAGAGGCCTCATTTTGAACCGGATCTGCCATCGTATACATTCTAAGCTGCTGCATAAATTTTGAATTCCGGTAACTTAAAGCCTGTATATTTGCCTGAATCAATTCCGTGGTAGAAGTAATATAAGTCTTTTCCATGCCCTTTCGCACGACAAAAATCGTTACAAGCGACAATGCAAAAATCAGAACAATTATTTCAAAACCAAGCCTAAGTCCAAAAATAACCGACAGATTCTTTTTTTTCATAGCAGCCTCCAGATTTCCTGTTTTTTTTGCATAAACGAATTTATTATATACTCCCTCCCTAGAAAAAACTAATAAAAAAATGTTATTTATGGGGCAAAACTTTCAGAAGCAAGCGGTCTGTTCCCCCTATTTCATTCTCCATAATTAGAAATAACCTCAGAAAGCATCGGAATCAGCTGCTTTTTCCGGCTGACGACATCTTTTAAAAAGTAAATATTGTCGTCCTGTTTCGGAAAATTCATCACGGAAAGGAATTTTTCGTCAGCCGCGATGAGCATTACGGAAGAAAGGGTCGAGATGTCCGTCACCAAAAGACAAGAGAACAAGGCCGCATGACTTTTTTTTACAAGGGCCAAATCGTCGAGGAATTCTTTTTTCCGTTCAAGAACCTCGTCTGTTCCGTCAACCTCAATCTGGCTCACGGTAAAAATCGTTTTTCCTTCTCTATATTCCTTCATATCCTGATTTATGACTTCATAAGAGCTTCGCCCTGAGATTCGGCTTCCCGCCTTGATTATTTCTTCGCCCAAAGCTTTGTAGTCAAGGCCGGTTTTTTCTGACAAAAATTCCGCTATTTCAACATCGACTGGAGTCGTCGTCGCGCTCTGCAAAATCAAAGTGTCGCTTAGAATTCCGCACAAAAGGAGCTTCGCCACATCAAGGGGAATGGCGATATTCTCATCACGATACATTTTTGTAAGAATCGTCGAGGTTGAGCCAAGCGGCATATTTATAAAAGAAATAGGAGTTTTAGTCGCCATTGAGCCGATTCTGTGGTGGTCGATTATGTCTGAAATCTGATAATTTTCGATTCCGTCCACCGCCTGAGATTTTTCGTTATGGTCAACAAGGGCGACACGGATTTTCGCCTCGTGATGAATGTCAATTTCGCTCAAAATTCCAACGACTTTGTTCTGGTCATCTACGACAGGCAGGGTCTGGCCGTCTGCCGCTTTTAAAAGAGGAAGAACCTTTTGAATTGAGTCCTCGCCCTTAATCGGCTTTACGGTATGGTCACAAACCATTCTGACTGGGGTTGAGTACAAAATGAGCATTGAAGTCGAAGCGGTGTCATACTTGCTTACGATAAGGCTCGTGCCGCTTTTTTTTGCCATTTCGACAATTTCATCGCCCGGAACTCGTCCCGCGCTCAGAACAAGGGCACGGACATGCTTTTCAAGGCAGAGACGCTGAATGTCGTCACGGTCGCCCGCTACAACGACAATTCCGCCGTGCTCGTGGGCTTTCAAGGTTTGCTTAAAGGACTCAAAGCTTGAAGCGCCAGAGACAATCGTGTATTTGTGAAGCTCGTCTGCAAAATCGCCCTTACACAATATTTTCCCGTTTAAGGTGTTTGCCATCAGATTTATGTCAGTAAAGACAGAAATATGATGTTCAGGATTTAAAATCTCAAAGACATTTTTTGAAAAGGAATTAAAATTCAAAATCGCCTTATACTTGCCTTCATCGTCAACAACAGGAAGAACCCGCCTGCCAGTCCGCCGCATAAACTGAGCCGCCGCCCAGAATGAATTCATCTGATGAACCATATCAACCTGGTCAGTCATATAGAAAGAAACCTTCGGATTCAAGTCAGGAATAAATTCAGGTGGCGTAATCCCGAATTTCTTGTAAATATAGTCAGTCTGCGGATTCAGCTTTCCTGCCCGGCAAGCCTTGTATTCGCTTTCGCCTTTTGCCCTTTTGTAGGCTTCAAACGCAGTCGCCGAAACCACTGAGTCAGTATCAGGATTTTTGTGTCCGAAAATATATGTCGTGTTTTTCATATTAATTTTCTTGATTTAAAAACCTTCATCATCTTTCATTCTCACAAAAATTTCATAAGAATTATGAGTTGCATTTTTTTCAAAAGAATTTTCTGTTATGTAAGCCTTTGTACGAACCTCATCTAAGACAATATTTTCTTCAGAAAAATGAAATTCAAATTCATATGCTGTAGCAGATTTATCTTTAGTATTAAAGAATTTCTTTACATCTTTTACTAAATCATGCCATTCGGAATCATAATCAAAATCCATATCTTTATGAGAATAGGATTTTATTTGTACTGTTTCAGAGCGGTATTTTTTCTGACTACCAGCATATAAAATATTCAAGTACACCACTATGTCTTTGTCAGTTTCATTATATACTGTTATACAGTCTTTAAAATCTACGGGCGTTACCCTAATAACAGTTCCTTTCGCAAATATAAAACTTGTAAAAAGCGATATCAGAAAAATACATATATTTTTTTTCATCTTCATTCCCCCAAAATATAAATCCCTACCGCTTGCTAGATTTTTTAAGGACTGGCTCGCTCGTCAATCCTACGCCGAGTTTTTTGAAAATCTTTCGGTCAACTTCGCTGAGCATTACCGTGGTGTGAACCTGACAGCCGTTCAACTTAGGGAGCTGCTCCAATGCCTTTTTACAATTTTCGTTCGTCGGAGAAAGCATCGCAAGGGCAACAAGAACTTCGTCCGTGTGCAAACGCGGATTATTTCCCTTGAGGTAATTGACTTTCATATTCTGGATTGGCTCAATCATATCCTTTGGAATGAGCTTTTCCTTGTGGTCGATTCCAGCCAGGTGCTTTGTCGCGTTGAGAATAAGAGCCGCACAAGTTCCGAGCAGGCTTGAAGTCTCACTAGTAATAATCGTTCCGTCCTCAAGCTCGATTGCCGCCGCCGGAACACAGGCTTTGTTTCCCCTTTCGTTTGCAGGCACTACAACCCTTCGGTCTTCCGGAGTGATTTTAGCCTGTTTCATTACGAGAGCGATTTTGTTTACTATTTCTTCCGTTCCCTTGTCTTCGATTAAGTCGTCAAGCGCCGTATAATAACGGCGAATAATTTCCTGATTACTAGCCTCGCGGCAGGCCTCGTCGTCAAAAATGCAGTAGCCCGCCATATTTACGCCCATATCCGTTGGCGACTTGTATGGGTTTTCTCCGTAAATTCCTTCAAAAATCGCGTTAAGGACAGGGAAAATCTCGATGTCACGGTTGTAGTTTACGGTAGTCTTTCCATACGCTTCAAGATGGAAGGGGTCAATCATGTTTACATCGTTCAAATCTGCCGTCGCAGCCTCGTAAGCCAAGTTTACAGGGTGCTTCAAAGGCAAATTCCAGATTGGGAATGTCTCGAATTTTGCGTAGCCAGCCTTCACTCCCCTTTTCTGCTCCTGATAAAGCTGGCTCAAACAGACAGCCATTTTTCCGCTTCCGGGTCCTGGTGCTGTAACCACGACAAGCGGGCGGCTGGTTTCAACATAGTCATTTTTTCCGTAGCCCTCGTCACTGTCGATAAGGGCGACATTGTTCGGATAGCCTTCTATCATATAGTGATAGTAGCATTTTATGTTCATTCTTTTGAGCTTATTCTTGAAAGCCTTCGCGCTTTCCTGCCCTTTAAAATGAGTGATTACAACTGAGCCTACCATAAGGCCGAGATTCTGAAATTCGTCCCGTAAGCGAAGGACATCCTTGTCGTAAGTAATTCCCAAGTCACCACGAACCTTGTTTTTTTCGATGTCAACAGCACTGATGGCGATTACTATTTCTGCCATATCAGAAAGTTGCATAAGCATTTTTAATTTTGAGTCTGGCTCAAAGCCTGGCAAGACGCGGCTTGCGTGGTAGTCATCAAATAGTTTGCCGCCAAATTCCAAGTAAAGTTTATCGCCAAATTTGGCAATCCGTTCCTTAATGTGTTCCGATTGTATCCGCAGATACTTTTCATTATCAAATCCGCTTTTCATAACGGAATTTAATTATATAGATTTTCGACAGAAAAAAAAAGGGGCTATTCTGATTTATCTGGCTACGGATTTGCACCGTATCATGCTGAAAATCAGCTCGCTGGCTTAGACAAGACTGAACACGAGATTCAGAAGCTGTGTCCGTGAATTTACGCCAGCCTTGTTGAAAATATTGTAAATATGTTTTTTTACAGTCGAAACACTGATTTGAATCTGCTCGCTTATCTCATTGTTTGAACGACCGTCGGCAATAAGCTTTAAGACATCATATTCTCGTTCTGAAAGCGAAAAATTTTTTGCCGCTTTATCCAGGTATTGGCTCATGTCGCTGTTATTTTCATTAACAATTAAAAGGTCACAAATCATATTTTCGAGGCGTTTGATTTCTTTCAATATTTCGTGGACTAAATCTTTATTAATTTCATCTTTCATGATTGCCTCCAAATTTCATGTTACTCAGTGAAAAAACAAAGAAGCCGTTCTGGATTGCTCCAAAACGACTTCTTTGCCACCTGAATAGGAAATATGCCTTTATTTTACATTTTTTTGAAAACTATTAAAGCCTTTTTGCGAAAAAAAAATCTTTTTCTGTTAGAACTAAAGTTGAAAAAAAACAAATTGACAGAAAATATTCAGGCCGCTATAGTTTTGACATCACTTAGCAAAGGAGCTTCGGTCAACGAGACGAGGCTCCTTTTTTTTGTTTGGGAGGCAACATGGCTTGTTTTTTGGTTCCGCTCGGTGAAGCGGTTGTTCTTACAGTTGCAAAAAAACTGGCGTTCAAAAAGAAAGCAGATTCTGTAATCAAAGCCCGGCTCGGAAATCTTGAAAAAATGCTTTACGGCGGAAGTTTTCTGCTTGCGCTTGAGCATGTTTATCACGGTGAGGTCGTTTTCTACCCGCCATTTTTGACGGCTATGAAAAACCCGGAAGACATTCCGGAGATGCTTCATGAGATGGCAACCATTGGTCTTTCTATGGCTGTGGCGGTTCCAGTCATCTGGGGAATCCTGACCTTAATAGAAGCAAAGATTTCAAAAAATAAGGAAAAAAGTGGCAAAAGCCTTCTTAAAGACATTCCAAAAATGCTCCTTGGAGCAGTGGTTATGTTTGCTGTTGACTTCTTATTTGCGGCAGCGGCATAAAATTAAAATATTTAAACGAAAGACAAAGGCGTCTGTTTTCTTGTGCTGGCAAAGAAAGCGGACGCCTTTTTTATTTCAAAATACAAAAAAATGATTTGGAGGTAAAAATCATGAAAAAGACAATTAACGGAATCATCACAAGCCTTTTGGCGGCTGGAGCTGTTTTGGGCACACTTACCCTCTCTTCCTGCGAGAAAAAAGAACAGTCAAAGACCGTAAAAGTCGGAATTCTTCATTCCCTGAGCGGCACGATGGCAATTTCCGAGACTTCTGTTCGGGATGCTGAAATGCTTGCGATTAAGGAAATTAACGCAAAAGGCGGCGTTCTTGGAAAACTGATTGAAGTCGTTCAGGAAGACGGTGCTTCAGAGCCACAGATTTTCGCTGAAAAAGCAAGGAAATTGATTCAGAACAACAAGGTCGCGACAATTTTCGGCTGCTGGACAAGTGCTTCACGAAAGGCAGTAAAGCCGGTTGTCGAAGAAACAGGAGCTCTCTTGTGGTACCCGGTTCAGTATGAGGGTATGGAAGCCAGCCCAAACATTATGTACATGGGTGCGGCTCCAAACCAGCAGGCAGTTCCTGCCGTTGATTTTTGTGCTAAAGAGTTCGGAAAGAAAATGTTCCTAGTCGGAAGCGATTATGTCTTCCCAAGAACGGCAAACAAAATCATCAAGGCACAGCTTGCAAACATTGGAGGCTCGGTCGCCGGTGAGGAATATACTCCTATGGGACACACTGATTTTGCGACAATCGTAAGTAAAATTCAGTCTGCCAAGCCAGATTGTATCATCAACACCCTCAACGGTGACTCAAATGTCGCATTCTTCAAGCAGCTTACTGACGCAGGAATCACAGCCGACTCAATTCCAGTAATGAGTTTCTCAATTGCTGAGGAAGAAGTTGGCGGCGTTGGAATCGAAAACCTCAAAGGTCACTATGTCGCATGGAACTACTACCAGACAACAAAAACGCCTGAAAACGCCGCTTTCGTAAAGGCATACAAGGCTTCCTTCGGCGAAAAGCGAGTAACAGACGACCCGATTGAAGCAGGTTACATTGGAGTCTACTTGTGGGCAAAGGCTGCTGAAAAGGCAGGCTCATTCGATGTCGAAAAAATTCGGGCTGCCGCCAAGGGAATCACATTCGATGCTCCTGAAGGAAAAGTTACACTTGACGGAGACAACCAGCACATTTACAAGCCGGTCAGAATCGGAAAAATAAATGAGACTGGACTTATCGATGAGGTTTGGTCAACAAGTGGTGCCGTAAAGCCAGATCCATACCTTGCAACATACAGCTGGGCAAAAGGTCTTTAGTAGTTAGCAAGTAGCAGTGAGCGGGGTGCAGTCAGCAGTTAAGGAATGGCTGGGGCGCAACCGCCGCTACTTCGCTCCGCTTCGTGGTACGGCGGTCGGGCTTTGCGCAGTTACGCTGTCGCTCCATTCTCAGGCCGGAAAACCGTCCTGAGAACGCTGCCGCGCTGCTCCAATCCCTTGCGCAAGTTCCTTGCCTGACACTTCTTAAAGTCAGTGTTTATCTGTGTAATCTTTGGTTTAGTATATGTCTACTTTTTTTACTATTTTATTTAACGGAATTAGTCTCAGCTCAATTCTCCTGCTGGCGGCAATCGGCCTGTCAGTTACTTTTGGACTGATGCGGGTCATCAACATGGCTCACGGCGAGTTCATTATGATTGGCTCCTACACTACTTTTCTTGTGCAGAATTTTTTTATCGCCTTTTTGCCCCCTTCGGTTTTTGATTTGTATTATCCTGTGGCGATTGTCTTTTCATTTCTTGTCTCGGCACTTTTCGGCTGTATTCTTGAAAGGCTCGTCATAAAAAGGCTTTACGGCCGCGAAATGGATTCCCTGCTTGCGACCTGGGGTGTGAGCCTCTTTTTGCAGCAGCTTGCCCGCTCAATTTTCGGAGCACCAAATGTCAATGTAAGCTCACCGTCAGTGCTTAACGGCAATCTTGAGATTTTTGGACTTGCCATGACATATAAGCGGCTTTTCATAATTTTTCTTGTTGCTGCCTGTCTCGTTTTCATGTACCTCTTGATGTACAAGACATCTTACGGAAAAAAAGTTCGTGCCACAATGCAAAACCGGGCTATGGCACAGTGTCTCGGAATCAAAACGAATCGCATCGACACCTTCACATTCGCAATTGGTTCCGGGCTGGCTGGTGTGGCGGGCTGTGCTCTCTGTCTGCTCGGCTCTGTCGGACCTTCTCTGGGACAAAACTACATAATCGACGCATTCATGGTCGTTGTTTTGGGCGGAGTCGGAAAACTCTCTGGAGCAATCGCAGGAGCGCTTCTCATCGGAATGAGCAATGCTTTCATTCAGTTTGGAACTTCGGCCAACATCGCAAAGGCAATAGTCCTGATTCTTGTGGTTATGTTTCTTCAGAAAAAACCCCAGGGCTTGTTCACGATTCATTCCCGCTCTCTCGATGACTAGCGGCATTTTCAGAAAGTGAGGTCAATATGATTCTAAAAAATAAAATATCTGCTCTTTATAAGGCTACGCTTTACGGCAGCGAAACTTCAATCGACGGTCTAAATCCAAAAAGAAAAAATATCGCCTTTTCATTAATCGTCCTGATTGTTGCCCTTCTCCCCCTTTTTCTATCGCCATTCAGGGTCAGTCTTGCAGGAAAATACATAACCTATGGGATTGTCGCCCTCAGCATCGACTTAATCTGGGGCTACACGGGAATCTTGAGTCTCGGTCATGGAGTTTTCTTCGGTCTTGGCGGTTACGGAATGGGAATGTATCTCAAGCTCGTCGCAAGCAAGGGAAATCTCCCCTATTTTATGAGCTGGAGCGGAAGGACAACGCTTCCCTGGTTCTGGGAATTTTACAAGAATGCACCGGAGGCCGTTATGATGATAATTCTTGTTCCATCAGTCCTTGCTTTTGCACTCGGGCTCCTTACTTTCATGAACCGAATTAAAGGAGTTTATTTCTCAATTCTTTCACAAGCACTGGCTCTTGTTTTTGTCACTCTCTTCGTCGGTCTTCAGCAATACACAGGCGGAACAAACGGAATCACAGAATTCACGACTCTCTTTGGTCTTCCTATTGCAGGAAAATCGGCAAAGCTAATGTGGTATTATGTCTCCCTCTTCTTCCTGATAATCACATATATGGTTTTCTCGGCGATTATGAAGACAAAATGTGGCCGAGTTCTTGTGGCAATTCGTGACGGCGAAAACCGGGCAAGGTTCTCCGGCTATCAGACTGCGGCCTATAAAACCTTCGTTTATGTCCTTAGCGCACTTTTCACTGGAATCGCAGGGGCACTTTTTGTTCCTTTCAGCGGAATTATCTCACCATCGGAAATGAGCGTGTCAAACTCAATTGATATGGCAATCTGGGTTGCGGTGGGAGGCAGAGGAACCTTAATCGGTGCCGTCATAGGGGCCTTTCTGGTTAATTTGACTAAAACCATGATCAGCGAAACTTTTCCTGAAATCTGGTCATATTTTATCGGTGCAATTTTCGTTATCGTCGTTCTTTTTTTGCCTCGGGGACTTACCGGCGTATTTACAGATGCAAAGGAAAAATTAAAGAAAATGGGTATCTCTAAAAATTGCAATTTTTAGAGATACCCAAATGTCATTCGCATGTACAAAAAGACAATAAAGACAGGAGGTTGATTTATGACTAAACAGAAATTTCAGGTGACTCCCGTAATCGAAATATCAGACATCTCTGTACAATTTGATGGATTCAAGGCTCTTAGCAATGTAAGCACAAGTATCCTGCCTCATAGCGTTCACTTTTTCATTGGGCCAAACGGTGCGGGCAAAACCACGCTGCTCGACATAATTTGCGGGAAAACACATCCTTCAAACGGAAAAATACTTTATCACGGCGGAATCGACTTTGGTATACGAAAATCCATCAGCATCGATTTGACAAAACTGTCAGAATCAGAAATCGTTGAGGAAGGAATCGGACGCAAATTTCAGGCTCCGTCTGTTTTTACAAGCCTGACTGTTTGGGAAAATATGGAAATCTCTCTGAAAGGAAGTAAGAATGTACTCTCCTCCCTCTTTTTTAAAATTTCAAAAGAACAAAAAGAAAGAATCGAATCAATCTTAGCTTTCATCAGCCTGACAGATAAAAAATTCGAGAAGGCCTCTTCACTTTCCCACGGACAAAAGCAATGGCTGGAAATCGGAATGCTTCTTGTGCAGGAGCCGACAGTGCTTCTTCTTGATGAGCCGGTCGCAGGAATGGGCAAAGAAGAGACGACAAAAACCGGGCAGCTTATCAGAAAAATCGCTGAAAAATACGCTGTCGTGGTAGTTGAGCATGATATGGAGTTCGTGCGTGCAGTCGCCGACCGAGTGACCGTAATGCACGAGGGAAAAATTCTTGTAGAAGGAAGCGCCAATGAAGTGCTTGCCGATGAGAAGGTTCGTGCGGTTTATCTGGGGCGGGGAAAATTCCATAAAAGCGGACAAAAGGCAGAATCAGAAATTTCGGAGGAAAGAAAAAATGCTTGAAATCAAAAATCTCAGTTCGTGGTACGGAGAAAGCAACATAATTCCAAATTTGACCCTTTCAGTTCCAGACGGAAAAATTGTCTGCCTGATTGGGCGGAACGGTGTGGGAAAAAGCACCACTCTAAAAAGTATAATGGGTATGGTAAAAACGACAGGTGGAAATATCCTTTTTGACGGTGGAGAAATCCGTCATAAAAAGACTTACGAGCGTGCAAGTCTTGGAATCGGCTATGTCCCGCAAGGCAGGGAAATATTTCCGCAGCTTACGGTTGAGGAAAATCTGGCGTTGGGACTTGAAGTAAAGGGCGGGAAAGGCAGAATCGGAGAGGAAATTTTTGAATTATTTCCGATTATAAAGACTTTTTTAAAGCGCAAGGGCGGAAATTTAAGCGGTGGTCAGCAACAGCAGCTTGCAATAGCCAGAGCGCTCGTGAGCCATCCAAAACTTTTGATTCTGGACGAGCCGACCGAAGGAATTCAGCCGTCAATTATCGAAGACATTGCAACGGCAATTCAAAAAGTAAACAGAGAGCTGGGAATCACGATTCTGATTGTCGAGCAGTACCTGGATTTCGTTCTTGAAGTGAGTGACAGCTATTATGTCATGGACAAGGGTGAAATCACGCTGAGCGGTCTCACAAAAGAAGCGGACTCAGCTTTGATTCAGTCGAAGATGGCGATTGGATAACAGAAAAAGCACTATTCCCGCCGTGGCGTGGTCTTAATCCTCCTTAGCAAGACTGGGCTTCGGCGGGGTTTTTTTGGGGGAGAAAACTAGTAGAAAATTTCATTAAAATTGAGTATAATCCTTAAACTATGTTGGCAAGACCGTTTATTAAATGGGTTGGTGGAAAAAGCCAATTATTAGATGAAATCAGGGTAAAATATCCGTCTCGCATTGAAAAATACTGCGAACCGTTTGTTGGTGGTGGTGCAGTTCTCTTTGATGTTCTTAATACTTTTCAGCCAAAAGAAGTCTTAATAAACGATATAAATAAAGAACTTATAAATACTTACTCGCAAATAAAAAATAATTGCGAAGGTATGATTTCTCAATTATCAGATTTGCAGAATATTTATAAAAATCATTCGCAAGAAGAAAATAAAGAATTTTTCTACGAAAAACGCAATCGCTACAACGAGTTGAAAGTAAATGGAAATGACGCTGAAAATCTTGAAAAAGCCGTATTGTTTATTTTCTTAAACAAAACTTGCTTTAATGGACTTTATCGTGTTAATTCAAAAGGCTTATTTAATGTGCCATTTAATAATGCAAAAAATCCTCTTCTTTGTGATGAAGATAACTTAAAAGCTTGCTCAAAACTTTTGCAAAACGTAGAAATGAAAGTTGGAGATTATAAGGAATGCAAAAGTTTTATAGATTCTGATACATTCGTATATATCGATCCGCCTTATAGACCTCTATCACAGACGGCAGCCTTTACCTCGTATTCAGAAAACGGTTTTACAGATAAAGAGCAGATTGAACTCGGAAACTTTATTACAGAAATATCAAATAAAGGTGCTATGGTTGTTGCCAGCAATTCAGATCCAAAGAATTCAGATATAAATGATGATTTCTTTGATGATAAGGGCGTTCCGGCTAAAGCCGTCGGCTGTTCCGCACTTCGCTCACGCTCATTCCTTCACTTCGTTTCGGAACGCCTACGGCGGTGCTCCATAGCCTAACGCAGGGAAAATCTATGAAACAATATGAAGCAGTTATTCAAACATTAGAAAGACTTGGTGGAGTTGCAACTCTAGGACAATTAAATCGGGAAGTTTTTAAAATCCAAGATTGTGACTGGAAAACAAAAACTCCATTTGCTTCCATTAGGCGAATTGTTCAAGAAAATGAAAATATCTACAAAATAAAACCTGGTTTATGGGCACTAAAATCTCACAAAAAAGAATTAGAGCAAAAAGGAATTATTGTTGAGACTGAAAAGAATAAAAATTCAAAAGAAGTTATAGAGTTTAATCATTCATATTATCAAGGTTTGCTAGTTTCAATTGGAAATTTAAAGAAATTAGGAACTTTTGTACCAAATCAAGACAAAAATAAAATGTTTTTACATGAAAAACTAGGAGATATGAGGACTATACAGAATCTTCCAAATTATTCATATGACAGTTTTGTATCAAGGAGTTCTACTATAGATGTGATTTGGTTTAATGAACGAAATATGCCAGATTCTTTTTTTGAAGTGGAACATTCAACAGATATTCAAAATTCCTTGATGAAATTTTATGATTTACAGGATTTTTATACACGTATGTTTATCGTTGCCGATGAACGACGTCATGAAGAATATAATAAGAAATTAGGATATTCTTCGTTTACAAAAATGAAAAATGATAAGCGTGTAGAATTCCTTAGCTATGATGAATTAGAGCGACAATATCGACAAACAATTGAATTACAGAGTATTCATACACTTATACTTTAGCTACTTGATTTCTTTACAAATTTGATCAATATTTCATTCATGAATGAATATGTTTTTTATACCTTTGAAGGATATACTGAATCTCCAACTAATAGGGAATGTGAAAATATACAACTTCTTGGGTTTGAATGTGGAAAAGATAAAGTTGAGGCTAAACAAAGACTTATAGAAACACGAGAATGGATTGAGGAGTTAGGTTTTGATATAGAAGAAATAGAATCAAAACAACTTCTTACAGTTGAAAACAAGAATGATATAAAAACTGTAATCGAATATCTCTGGAATAATGAACAAAAGCATTTTGAAGAGGAAATTAACAAAGAAATTGATGTTGATGAAACGGAATCGATAGAATTAGAAAAACTTTGTCCGAATCATATTTTTACTGTTTTAAAAAGATTAAAGGAACTAGTAAATTGATTTTTGGGGCGTTGCGGGGTACCCCGCAGAAGGGGTAGCGGAAAACCGAAGGTTTGAAGCGAGGGGAAGACCTTCCCCTCCTTACTTTTTATCCAATGGTGAAATCTCCGTTCAGAGCGGAAAACAAGTTTCCGTAAACAAAGGTGACTGGGACAAATCGCAGGGATTTGAGAAAGATAACGAGTTTAATTATCAATGGTTAAAACTCTGTCGTGAAAAATTAAAAGAAAATGCTACCATTTGGATTAGTGGAACATATCACAATATTTTTTCTGTGGCACAAATGCTTAACGAATTAGATTTTCGTATTTTAAATTGCATTACTTGGGCTAAGACAAATCCACCGCCGAATTTATCATGTAAGTTTTTTACTCATTCTACAGAGTTTATTTTATGGGCAAGAAAGAACAAAAAAGTCACACATTATTACAATTATGAGTTGATGAAAGAAATTAATGGTGGAACGCAAATGCGAGATTTGTGGAGTTTGCCAGCAATTGCAAAATGGGAAAAAACTTGCGGTAAACATCCAACTCAAAAGCCTTTACCTTTGCTTGCTCGTATAATTCTTGTCTCGACGAAAGAAAATGCTTGGATTTTAGATCCATTCTGCGGAAGCTCAACAACTGGAATTGCAGCAAGTCTTTTGAATCGCAACTTTCTTGGAATCGATAAAGAAGAGCAATTTTTGGAGTTGTCAAAAAATCGTCGTAAAGAAATAGATGATATAAAAAAAAGAAATGACTACCGTGAGAAGATAATTAAATATTCGGATAAAGCCTTAAAAGAAATACTAGAAGTTCATGAAGAAACTCCATATTTCGGAATAGATTTGCCTATGGATTGATTGATTTTATAATGTAGTTCTTTAGATGTGCCTTCCCTATCCTGTTAAATAAACTCAATTTCACTTGCTTCGATTAAAATTTTTCCACATACATTTTTAATGCGGACTTTACTGTAAAGATACACACTTTTAAGGTGGACTTTAGCAGCAAAATTAAAGTTTTTCTTTTACTAAAGAAAACACCCCCTGAATCTTCTGCGCACTCTTTCCCAGCATTCGCACGACAATATCCCCGGAGTCACTTTCGCTTGCTTCGATTAAGATTTTCTCGTTTGCGCTTGGATTTTTCCCTACCCCGCAGGCTTTACGCCGATACTCTTCCGTGTACAAAAGCTTTTCTTCCAGTCCCAAAATCTCACGCACTTCCCTAACAGTTTTCTCGAATCCGAAAATCAGCATCGTGCCCGAATGTGTGAACTCTCCAAAACTCACTTTGCTTTGCAAAAGATTTTTCTTCTCCCCACCCTCAAAAAAGTTGTTCTCGCGGAAAATCAATTTTTCTTCACGGCGGATTTCAATCAGATTTTTGTAAGTCGTAAAATCAAAGACTTCTCCACAGGCAACCCGCCCGGCACAAATGCAGTCTTCGTAAATCAGTTTCGCCCCCGCTGAAAGAGAAATCTTCGTGCTTGAAACAAAATTGCTCTTCGCGAAAGGAATGCAGGGATTGGGAGCGTAAATCAAAGTTCCGCCCTCGCCCACGCTTGCAGTAATTTTTCGTTCGGCCTTTTCGCCTTCTTCCATTTTGAAGATTTTCTCGAAAGACTGACTCACAATTTCAAGATTCGCTCCTTTTTCTACTATTATGCTGTGTTTCTGAGTGTCGCCTGCAAGGATTCCCGGAGAAGCTGATTGCTGGAAGACCGTGATTCCGCCGTCATCTTTTTGGAAGGACTTCATAATTTTAAATGGAGAAGTGAAAAAACTGTCTTTTATGAAGGTGCTGCCCTTTTTTGAGCGGGCGGCTGTAAGTTCAAACCGGGAGACTTTTCCGAACTGGTTCATATCAAGATTCCGAACTAAATTCGGAATGACTAGATTCCGTCAAATCCGTAAAGAAGACATTTCTGTCCAGAAAGGCAAGCACTTCGTCAATTCCCTCTCCGCTGCGGATATTCGTAAAGACAAAAGGCTTTTCTCCCCGCATCTTTTTTGAATCCCGCGCCATCACTTCAAGGCTTGCACCCACATAAGGAGCAAGGTCGATTTTATTTATGACAAGAAGATTGCTCCTCATGATTCCAGGTCCACCTTTTCGAGGGATTTTGTCGCCCTCGCTCACATCAATTACGAAAATCGTCGCATCCACAAGTTCCGGGCTGAATGTTGCCGAAAGATTGTCGCCGCCGCTTTCAATGAACATGACTTCAATGTCGGGGAAGCGCTCTCGAAGCTCGTCAACGGCCTCAAGGTTCATCGAAGCGTCCTCGCGGATTGCGGTGTGAGGACAACCGCCTGTTTCAACGCCGATAATCCGCTCTTTTGGAAGCACTGAATGTGCGGTCAAAAATTCCGCATCTTCTTTTGTGTAAATGTCGTTCGTGATAACGCCAATTGAATATTTTGAAGCAAGCCGGCGGGTCAAAGCCTCAACCAAAGCAGTTTTTCCAGACCCAACAGGCCCCGCCACACCGATTTTTGTGAATCGCATATTTCCTCCAGTTTTCAATATCTAGCTCATGTACAATCTCGTATACAAAAACTCGTGCTGCATCGAAAGAATCTCGCTCTGCGGACTGGAACGGCACAGGTCATCCTTCGAAAGCCGCATGACTTTTTCTAAAATTTCCCCGAATAGCGTAAAAAGCGAGTGCAGGATTTTCTGCCCCTGGCTTTGCGAAAGCGGAACAAGTTTTACAGCCGTCACAACCCTTGCTGAAATCTGGCTGTACAAAAATGCCTTTAAAGCTTCGTCCTCGCTGATTTTTGAGAGCGCGCAGTGCGAGCCGTAAACCACAGGAAAATGATTCGGAATGTACGGATGTTCTGAGCGATTTCCAGCTTGATTTTTAGCCGTGCTTTCCAAGTTTTCCGCTCTGCCCCACAGATTCACAGTTTTTATGAATCTTGCCGCAAGTTTTTTGCTTCCTTCCCGGATTTCTTTTGCATTTTTGGATGCATTGTAGATTTCGTCGATTTCTTGGATTGCCTTCCAGTCTGATTTTTCTGCCGCTTCATAGGAAAGCCTTGTGCACAAAAAATCATTTGTCAGAAAATTCGATTCAAGTTCCGAGCGAAAATAACTTTCTGCCGTTTGTGAATCGCGAATGATTCCTTTTTGCACGAAAGTTTCAAGCCCCCACGAGTGAGTGTAGCTTCCAATCGGAAAGGTCGCGTCGTTCAGCTGCAAAAGTTCAAAAAATTCAATGCTCATGGTGGTGATGCGAATGTCCGACTATCGAAGAAATCTGTTTTGAAAAATCAAGTTTTTCCGTCCGCTTTTCGACTTCAACTGAATATCCGCCGGAAGCCAGTCCTTTTAAAAGACGCTCCATCGGCTCCGTATAAATCGTGACAAGTTCCGAGTCAGATTTTCCAAAAAATAGCGGTGCATGGCAATTTCCGATTTCGTAAGCCACTTTCGCAGCATTAAAAAATGCAGGATTTCCAACTTTTACGCCCAAGATTTCAACTGGCAAAACATCGGCACAAATCACAGTTTCGCCGTCAAGTCCAAGCACATCGCCACTCTTAATTCCAATCTTTAAAATCGAATCGTCCAGGCTGATTGCAAGGTCTCGCCCCGCCCTGGAAGTCTTTCTATGAAGTTTTGAATATGTTTCGTGCCATTCAAAATCAACATAATCTATTTTCTTTCCGTTAAATTGCTCTTCGCCGATTTTTCCAAGAATTTTCTCGCAAATCATTTCGGTCTCCATTTTCTAAAACAAGAAATATCGCTGTGTAAGCGGAAGGGAACTTGCGGCCTTGCTCACAATCATCTCTCCGTCCGCCGTGACATGATAGTTTTCCGGGTCAACATCGATTTTTGGAAGCGCGTCATTGAATTTCATGTCTTTTTTACCGATTTTACGGCAGTTTTTTACAGGCAGGCAGATTTTTTCAAGCCCCAGTTTTTCCGGCAATTTATCTTCAATCGCCGCTTGGGAAAGAAATGTGGCGCAAGTAAAATATTTTGCCTTTCCGTAGAAACCGAACATATTCCGATAGTAAACAGGCTGGCAAGTCGGAATCGAAGCATTTGAGTCGCCCATTTTTGAAAGAACAACCGCCCCGCCCTTAATCACCATGTCTGGCTTTACGCCAAAAAATGCCGGATTCCATAAAACCAGATCCGCCATCTTACCGACTTCCACCGAGCCGACATATTCAGAAATTCCATGTGCAATCGCAGGATTTATCGTGTATTTTGAGACATAACGCTTTGCCCTAAAATTGTCGTTTTCTTCCCAGTCGCCCAAATCGTCAGCTTTTTTGCCACAGAAGTCCGCTTCAAGATGACCCCTCTCTTCCTTCATTTTGTGGGCCGTCTGCCATGTTCGACTAATTACTTCGCCAACTCGCCCCATCGCCTGAGAGTCGCTCGACATAATGCTCAAAGCCCCCATGTCGTGAAGAACATCCTCTGCGGCAATCGTCTCAGGCCTGATTCGGCTGTCGGCAAAGGCCACATCCTCAGGAATTTTATTGTCCAAGTGATGGCAAACCATGAGCATATCCAGGTGCTCGTCCAGCGTGTTAACCGTAAAAGGCATTGTCGGGTTCGTTGAAGCAGGGATTACATTTTCATGCCCCGCCACTTTGAGAATATCCGGCGCATGTCCGCCTCCCGCTCCTTCCGTGTGATAAGTGTGAATCGTCCGCCCGTTGATTGCTTTAAGAGTGTCCTCAACACAGCCAGCCTCGTTCAAAGTGTCAGTGTGAATACAGACCTGAACATCGTAGAGGTCGGCAATCGTAAGCGCGGCATCAATAGCGGCAGGAGTCGTGCCCCAGTCCTCGTGGATTTTTAGGCCGCAAGCGCCAGACTTAATCTGAGCCACAAGCTCGCTCTGAGCCGTTTTGTTCGAGCAGTTTCCTTTTCCGAGATATCCAATGTTCATCGGGAAATCTTCCGCCGCCTTTAGCATCATTTCAAGATTCCATTTTCCGGGCGTGCAAGTCGTTGCATTCGTTCCGTCACAGGGGCCAGTTCCTCCGCCAATCATCGTTGTGATGCCGGAACAAAGGGCTGTCTCGACCTGCTCAGGCGAAATAAAATGAATATGAGTGTCGATTCCGCCCGCCGTTAAAATCAAGCCCTCGCCTGCAAGTGCCTCAGTCGAAGCTCCCACAGTCATCCCTAAAGTTACGCCGTCCATCGTGTCAGGATTTCCGGCCTTTCCGATTCCAGCGATTTTTCCGTCTTTGATTCCGATATCAGCCTTGTAAATTCCTGTATAATCAAGAATTACACAGTTCGTAATCACCAAGTCCAAATCACCGCCATCGCTCGTTGTGTTCACCGACTGGCCCATTCCGTCGCGAAGTGTCTTTCCGCCACCGAATTTTGCTTCGTCGCCGTAAACCGTAAAGTCCTTTTCAATCTGAATCAGAAGATTTGTGTCAGCAAGCCTGATTTTATCGCCTGTGGTCGGGCCGTACATGGCCGCGTATTTTTTTCCGTCAATCGTATAACTCATTTTGCTTCCCCCTTAAATTGCCTTTCCGTTTGTCAGATTGTTCAGTCCGTAAATCTCAGATTTTCCGCCAAAAGAGCAAAGCTGAACCCTTTTTGTCTCGCCTGGCTCAAAGCGAACGCTCATCCCTGAAGGAATATCAAGCTTAAAGCCGAAAGCCGCTTTTCTATCGAAAGAAAGAAGACTATTCACCTCATAAAAATGAAAATGCGAGCCAACCTGAACAGGCCGGTCGCCCTTATTCGTCACATCAAGCTGAATCGTCTTTCGCCCAAGGTTCAATTCAATCGTCTTATTGCAGGAAATTATTTCACCGATTTTCATAAGCCCTCCAAAAAATCATTCTGCTTCCCGAATAGGATTGTGAACAGTAACGAGTTTTGTTCCGTCGGGGAAAGTTGCCTCAAGTTGAACTTCATTTATCATATCTGCCACGCCTTCCATAACATCTGCGGTCGTCAGAAGTTTTGCGCCTTCCTGCATGAGCTGGGTCACAGATTTTCCGTCGCGGGCCTTTTCCATCAAAGCCGAAGAAATATAAGCCACCGCCTCCACATAATTGAGCTTCAAACCACGCTCTTTCCGCCTCTCCGCCACAAAACCAGCATACGAAAGCAAGAGTTTTTCAGTTTCTCTGGGTGTGAGTTTCATTTTTCCCCCTTAGCAATAAAAAAAGCCGTCCTGAAAAAATCAGAACGGCCTCGCTGCCAAAAATTGATTTATTCTACATTTTTGAAAGATTTTTGTAATCGACTTTCAGATAAAGAAAACTAGAACTAAAGTTGAAATCCTTTTTCATGCTTTTCAAATGTTTTCTGAGGAAAATCCTAAAATATTCTGAGAAAATTGCTAGGCACTTATATCTTTGTATTGTATAATATTATGGCTCATTATGAAAAAGTCAAAAAGTTCACATATCTTTCCGATTGGCGTAAAACTTGCGCTTATTATCGGCTTTATAGTTCTTGTCTCTCTTGGAACGGTCACTTTCTTAAACAGCTTTTTTATCTCAAAGGATGTACGCATAACCGCAGAAGAAAACAACCTGACAATCAACAGCCGCTCAGCCAGCACGGTTCAGAACGAGATTGTCTCAATCCGATCCAATGTATTCCAGATTCTCGACTTAATCAATGTAATGTCAGGCGGCAAGAACTCTGCCCTCGCAAAACAGGCCGAAGCATTTTTCTTCGAGCGGAACTCTGACATCGCAGAGGTCCTTCTCCTCACAAACTACAATGAGAATTCAAACCTTGTGGTTCATACCCGTCTCAAGAACACAAGGTTTTTCACATCGAACGAAATTGACTTCAACGCCACGGACGACTTTATCTCACAAAACAAAAAGAAATTCCTCAGGGCCTGCGGAGGAGAACCTATCGCACTCAACGCCTCGCCATTTTTCAAGACAGGAATGATGTCGATTATCCTTCCCTACCGTGAGAGCGGTCTCAACCAGTGCTGCGTAATATTGTTCAGCCTTGAGTCGGTCATGGACATTCTTGGAAGCGGCAGCATGAACTCCACTTTTATGATTAACGATTCGGACGACCTGCTTTTCCATGCCGAAAACGACCGAATCTTGAGCGGTCAGAGCATGAAGAATCATCCGCTGGTAATCTCAATGCGTGAGAACAACCAGAACAACGAGGAAAGCCGCCAGATTGTTTTCGACTATGTCAACGACAAGGGCAAGAGAGCAAAATATATCGGAGCCTATCAGAAAATCAATTTCGCCGACATCTGTGTCCTTACGACGGTTCCTTTGAGCACGGTTCTTGAAGGCGTCCGCACCACCCGAAAAAACAATCTTTTCCTTATGGGCATCGTCCTTTTCGTTTCGATTATTTTTATCCTTACATTCGCCCGCTATGCGATTTCAAGGCCGCTTCGCTATCTCACCGCCTCGGCAGAAGAAATCCAGAAAGGTAACTTCAACACGGCCATCATCTCAACACTGAACACAAAACGCCGGGACGAAATCGGTCTTCTCAACAAATCGACACAGGACGAGCAGGAATTTCTGAACACCTTCGCCCGCTTCACCAACCGTGGGGTAGCAAAGGCAATCGCACGAAAAGAAATCGACTTCGAGCCTCACCTTAAGGATGTTACGATTTTCTTCTCGGATATCCGAGGCTTTACGGCAATCTCGGACGGATTCAAAAACCGCTTCGGTGAGGAAAGCCCTCGGGAAATCATCGGCTTCCTTAACGACTACATGAGCCGTATGGTCAACTGCGTCACAATCTCGGGCGGAACAATCGACAAATTCGAGGGCGACGCAATCATGGCGGTCTGGGGAATCTTGCGTGATGACAGCCTTGATTTCGAGCTTCTGCCGGATTCAGACCCCAAAAAGGCAGAGCTTTCACAGCTTCACGACCTTCATGTAAAACAGGACGCAATCAGCGCAATCCGAGGAACAATCGCAATGCGCTATGCCCTCATGCAGTACAACAAGGATGCTGAGGCAGAATTCTCCTGTTTACAACGGCGACACGATTCATACGGCGGATTTGTCCGAGGCCACGGTATGGTTTCAGGACGGCACAATCCTTGACCTTGCGGAAAACACAATGGCCCAGGTCTTCCTCAACACGGACGGCTCGCTGGGGGCAGATTTGGAAAAAGGTCTTGCCACGGTAGATTCAAGCGAAAGTTCCGGCGGACTTACCCTTACGGCTGAGAATGTTCGGGTCACTGTAAAAAGCGGAACAAAAATCTCCGCAAAGAAAGCAGAGAACAGCAGGAACATCAACCTTACCGTTCAAAAAGGAACAGCCTCTCTTGGCGATCAGTCATTCACGGCCGGAAAACAATTTCTCATAAACGAATCGGGCGAAACGGAAGCCCTTCTTTCGGTGACCACTCCCCTTCCTGACACGAAAATACTGCATTTCAGCGACGATTTATGCCCGGTTGATTTTAAATGGAGCGGAAAATCTTACAAAAACCTGCGCCTTGCAATTGCCGATGACAAAGATTTTACCATTATAAAAGAGACTTATGATGTGAGCGGCAAAGAGGGCGATACTCTTAACCTTCCAAAGGGAAGCTATTACTGGAAACTTTATTCCACAGAAAACGAAAAGGAAGCGACCAGCGGTAAGATTCAGGTCATTCAGTCGCTAAAACCTGAGCTTCTAGCCCCGGCAAGCGGATACAGCTATCAGTTTCGGAAAAAGCTGCCATCACTGCGATTCATCTGGTCAGAGGCGGCTTCGGCCACTGCATATAACATCAGAATTTCAAAAAATCAGGACCTGTCAAATCCCGAAATCGAGACGAGAAGCGTAAGTCCTTCTATTATTATTTCAACTCTGCCGGAAGGAATTTATTACTGGCAGGTCACGCCTTATTATGTGACCAACCGGGCAGGATTGCAGAACCCTTCCGATGTCGGCACTTTCATCATAAACCGCCGCGGGGAACTCACTCCGCCAGAGCTTTGCGCTCCTTCCAACGGAGATTTCATCGACAAGGCAAGGAATAAAATCACCCTCTCATGGAACATGGAAAGCGAGGCAAGCTCATACAAACTTCTCGTCGCAAAGATGCAGAGTCTCAACTTCCCGACCTTCACAAGACAGACAAACGAAAACTACTTCACTTTCAGGGATCTGGAAGTCTCACACCTTGAGGAAGGCCAGTATTACTGGGCTGTAACACAGATTGACTCCGAGGGAAACGAGTCTGGACGCTCAGAAGTACGCTCCTTCTATGTTATGAACGGAAAAATCGAGCAAAAGACAATCTTCCCTCCGGAGGGCTATGTATTATGGCAGCCTCTTTTGACCGATACCCGCTTCACATGGAAGACAAACATAAATTTCGCCCATCACATTCAGGTCGCAGATGACAGTGATTTCAACAATATCGTCTTTGACTCAGAAATAAGCAGCACATCATACAGCGGAATGAATCTTGGCGAGGGCACCTACTGGTGGAGAATCAGCACCCAGGAAGGAAATTTCAAGAGCGCGACACCAGGAAAGCTTTTTTACATCGTTTCTGAGCTTCCTGCCCCGCACCCGCTAAGGCCAAGCCTCCAGGGAAAGGCCGTCGTAAGGCCAAACGAAAACACGCTCTTTGAATGGGCTGAGGACGAAGAGGCAGATTATTACCGAATCAAGATTTACAAAGGCACTCAGGACACACCTGTTTATGACGAGAATTTTATTTCAGAGACCCGCCATGAGGTGAACTTTGACTCTTTTGAGGAAGGCTCTTACCGCTGGGAATTGCAGTCCTACATTTATGAGACGGAGCTTAACTCCCGGCGAACAAGCCTTATGGGAAACTCATATTTCACCCTGCGAAAGATTCGTCCCGTAACCCTTTCTTATCCTGCAGAAAAAACGGAAATCGACGGCTGGGATGCAATCGAAAATCCGGGATTCTTCTCCTGGAAGTCGGCCGAGCCTTTCTCAAAGGCTGAGATTATCCTTATCAAAAAAAATTCTGCCAGCGAGGAGCCTGTAATTATTCCTCAGAAAGGGTACGGCTCTAAAATGCCACAGCTTGCAGAGGGAACTTATGAATGGACTGTAAGCGCCTTGACTATGGACGAGCTTGATATCTCCGCCACAAGGACTCACACATTCACGGTAAAACCGATTCCTCCTTTTGAGATGCCAGAGAATGCAAGGACAGAGGGCACATCTCTCTTCAATGCAGACTATCTCAGGAAAACGCCTTACATAAAATTCATATGGTCAAAAGTTCCAAGGGCTTATGATTATGTCCTTGAAATCCTCAAAGGAAAAAATGTCGTGTACAAGACGGTCCTCAAGGGGAACGAAAACACAAGCCTGGAGTTTAAGGATTTGAGCCGGCTTTCAAAAGGTGATTTCAGCTGGCAGGTTCGTGCCGTAAGAATGAGCGACGACGGAAAAACAATACTCATCGACGGCAGTCCGGCAGAAAACACTTTTACAATCGACTACAACATGGACAAATCCGGCGGAAACCGAAAGCGAAACGGAGACTTCTATGCTCAGTAAAAAAGTTCTTGCTTCAATCGCTTTGGGAATAATGTTTACGGCCTCTGTCTTTGCCGAGAATACAGGAATCGGAGATATACCCGAGTCCAAGGGAGACCCGCTTAACGAAACTGCGGCGGCAAACGAGGTCCGTCAGCCCTTCAGCTGAAGCAGCGCCGGTGATGTACTCAAATACGAAATCATAATTGACAGATTTGACGAGGGAACCGAGAGCTATCTTCCATACTACTATCACGAGACAAATGAGGAAGAGACCCAAGCCTGCCTGGTTTACATTGATCCTCTTCTTCCTGTAGGACAGTACCGCTCAGAAATTAAAGTCTACAATATCCTCGGAATCCTTGAGGAGTCCATGACTTCTTACGATGAATTTACCGTCCGCCAGGCATACAAGCCTGAAATCAGGAGCGTAAGCTACCCTCTTTACATGAGAAATACGATTTATCTTGATGATCTGGATAACGACGGCATAATCGAAATCACCGGAAGAAACCTCTTTTTGCCCGACGAGACTGACAGGGCCATAGTCCATACAAAATATTACCTCAAAAGCTCAAGGACAGTTTACCCGCTAAAAATTCTCAGCCATGATGAGATTCGTAACCGCAAAATCGTCTTCCTCTTTGACATGAAGAAACTTGATGTGGGTAAATATCATTTATTCGCCCAGGATGCCTCGGGCCTTCATTCAGAGGATGACTCGGACTCAGAATTCTTCGTAAAATTCAAAAAATGGCTGGATATCGACATTGAGGCGGGTTATACTTGTCCTGTAGTCCTTCACGATGAGACTCTCCCGGAATATCTGAGCACAAAGGTCTTTCCCCTAAGTCTTCAGGGAAAATTCGCCTTTATGCCTTTCAAGCATGTCTGGGGCTATATGGGTCTTGGAATCCGTGGTAACTACTCACGCTTAAGCTATGACGCAGGCTCTTACACAATTGACGGAAACCTGGGTATGATTCACGGTCTTTTTATCTATCAGCTGCCTCTTTTCAAAAGACGGCTTATCCTTGAGCTTCACGGTGGAGCCGGAATCACATATTTCAACAATATCGTATTCCACTTCCCCCATAACATCAACTCAGACCCGCTGAATACGATTTCCCTTTCTTTTGATGCGGGATTATCGGTTCAGATTTACATAAACAAGCGATTGTACACAGCAATTGGAGCAGATTATGCCTTCACTTTAAACAAAGACATGAATCTTGGAGTAATAATGCCTCAAGCCAGCATCGGCTGGCAGTTCTAGGAGGTGCGGAGATGAAAAATTTATCCTTTCAGGGCTTAGTACAAAAAGTTTTTTTTGCTTTTTCACTTTTCCTTTTTTCGGCCTGTGACTTCAGCACGGTTTTTGAGCCGACATACAACGATGCTGTAAAAGACTACTTCAAGGAGTACACGGAAAACGCCGCCATTGAAGAGCATACTCTAAGCCTGGAGTCTTATTCCGACAGCTTAGGGCGCCTGTGCGTTCATTCCTCAGCGGGAGATCTTGTCCTTGATTACTACATGAGAAACCCTCAGAAATACATACTGCAGCCTTCGGTAACTTTCAGCGCTCTTGAAGAGACAATCGACAGGAGCGGGGTTGAAATCATACAGAGCGATACAGACCATATAGTCCTTACTGTTCCCCAGAGTCTCCTTATAGACAGCGATGAAGGAAAGAACATCTCACCAACGATTTCCCTTCTTGAGCCAAAAAGCGGCCGTACCTTCCGCCAGTACAGCGTGGATTTATACTGCAACTCAAAGCCACCGAGACTTTACAATCCGACAGTCCTGAACGACAATAACAGCACTTTCGCAATCGCTTTTGATATGCCGAGCGCGGCAGAACTTGCCCTCCGCCACAAGGATTTGACCACAATTTCAATCAACGGCTCGTCATTCCCGCTTACAATCGACGAAAACGGAAATTTTAACTTTGAAGACTCAAGATTCACCACAAGCCCAAAGTCAACCTACAATGCAATCAACTCAAAAAACTTCGTGCAGACAAGCCGTTCAGTTTATTTTGCTACAGAAGAAGCCTTTTCAGCCGACGAAAAATCTTACACGCTTGTATTAAGCGACTCGGCAGGGCTTACAAGCCAGACTACCGCAAGCACAATGATTACAAAGCTCAACAAGCCTCAAATCTTTGACCCAGAGAATAACGAAATTGCAGACGGCTCATCTGTCATTTACGAAAAAGATTACGAGAAAAACTGCAGCGAAATCACTCTCGTTCCACCAAGCCAGGATCATCTTGGAAACGAAGTCGAAGATTCAACCGTACATTATGTCATTTACAAGGGCACAAGCTCTGTCGCAAGCCTTTACAAGACCGGCTCCACAAAGGAAAGTCTAACGCTCCAGCTTGAAGTGGGAACATGGTACATAGAGGCCTATGCCGAAAAAACGAACTACGAGAATTCTGCCCCGGCCAAAGCAGACATCCGCGTAATTGACACCAGCCTTTACATAAGCGCCAGTGGCGACGACAGCATTGCAGACGGAAGCGAAGAACTTCCTTATGCCACATTCACTGCCGCAATCGCCGAAATCAACTCACGCTCTATTTCTACATCTAACTATGTATTCTACATCACAGGAAACCTCACAGGCGAAGAGGAATTAAAAGACCCGATCTCTGCAAGCTCACTCATAATAACAGGAAGAGATTCAAGCGGAGGAATCAGCTCACTCAAAATTGAAACGGCCCTTCCTCTCACACTCAAGAAGCTTTCTCTGGGAAGCCTTGCCCTTTCTTCTGGAAGTCCAAAGCTGGCCGACTGTAGGATTGAAAATCTTTCTGTCGCAAACGGCGCAGAAATCACGCTTTCGGACGGAGTAAGCGTTACAAATGCCGAAACAAGCGGAAGCATAAATATAGAAGGAAGCGCAGTCGTAACGGGCGAACTCAAAGTTAAGGATTCGGAAGGCGGAATCATTACAATCACAAATGAACTCACAGGTGAAACAGCCGCCACCATAACGCCAGAAACTTACGCCAACGGAACAAGAATTCTTTCTGAAAACGAACTTCTCGCCACAAATTACGGAAAATTCAAGGTCAAACAGAAGACGAGTGACACCGTCTGGGGAATCACGAGCGGCGGTCTTCTCTCAGAAATGGCAAAACGCCAGATTGCAATCAATGTCTATACAGGCGAAAGCGACATCGCAGTCACAAAATCAGAAAGCGCCAACACCGTCACATTCACTGCAGAATCTGGATTTACAGGCTTTGTATGGGAGATTGATGATAAAACACCGGAAGCCACAGGATATTCTGGAATCACGGTAAGCGAAGGAATACTCGTAATCGACACAAGCTCATGGAGCATAGGAATTTACGACATTTATCTCACGGCAGAAAAAGACGGCGAGACTTATTCTTACCACGCTCAGATTGCAATAAACTAAGGGGGAACAAATGAAAAACAAGATTTCAAGCACGATTTTCAAACTTCTCAGTATTTTATTTTTGCCGCTTCTTTTTTCATGCTCAAACCTCACGGATGATTCTTCTGCCCTCAAATCAAAAAATGGGCTTGCCACAATCAAAGTTGGCGTTGAAAACACAGATGCCCGTACTCTTCTTCCTGCAATCGAAATCACTGAATTAGTTTTAACAGGAGCATACGAAGGCGGGAGCGAAGAAAGCCTTGCCACAGCCCAAACCCTTGATGAAATGTCTTCAAAAGAAATCGAGATTCAGACCGGAATCTGGGAATTTACGCTGGCGGCAAGAGTCAGCGGCACGCCATACACTGCCACGATTACAAAAGATATTGAAAGCCAGGGCGAAAATTCCCTTAATTTTACCCTTGAACCTGCAAGCGGCACAACAAAAGGCTCCCTGGATTTTTCAATGACTTTCACAGGAAATGACAGCGAGCAATATACAATAAAGGCCTACTTCATTATCGCCACACCATATACTTATGAAAAAAGTTCAGGAGAAGAATTCGAACTATATGTAACCAACATTGAAGAAGGTAGCTACCCCTTAAAAATAGATTTTTATGCGAAAGATACCAGTGAAATCCTCAACACCTATCAGAGCATTGTTCGAATAAAAAAAGGAGTTAAAACAAGAGCCGAAGTCACGAACTTCAACCTGAATGACATATATTCAATCAGCTATGAAAATTTCGAAACAGACAGCGGTGACACGCTCGACCCTGAGACAAGCGTAATGACCCTAAAATTCAGCCGAAAATCCGGAGACTCTGACGGTTATATTGCGCTGCCAAAACTTACAAACAGCGAACTGACTTTCTCAGGCTGGTACACAAAAAATCCGGCAACCAGTGATTTTGAAGAATCCTCAAAAGTTGAGGAATTCGGCACGGCTCCAGATACAGTCCAGAAAATCAAAGTTACGGAAAATCAAAATCTGAAGGACCTTACGCTGTATGCAAAGTGGCTGACGAATACTTCCGGTACTATTCACACCGCACTGGATTACGAGTTTAATTTTGCAATCGACTCACCTTTTTTCGTACTTCCAGCACAAAAAGATTACGGAGTTACATTTACACCTAAACGAATAGAGTCTGACAACACAGAAACATCGATTTATTACAATCCGGCAGACGAAGAACTTTATATGGACTCTGCCTTTACAAAGCCATGCGCCAGCGGAGAAAAAATAACATTCAGCGCGACACTCTATTGCGAGAGTATAAAAGTTTCTGACTGTACCGTAAACGCAAATACATCGGGAAGACTTGCTGTTACAGTGCCGTCTATACAATATGAAGATAACTATACGCTAAAAATTTACGCCTCTTATCTAGGATTGGTTCACGAAGGGGATGGAGGGGTAAATCCTGAGCCTGTTACGGTGAATTCTTCTTCGGCAAATTTAATACTAAAAGATACAGTGGAAACTAGCACATATGCAGTTGCTACATTCACAAGCAATTTTACATTAGGAAAAAGCGACAATTTCGATGGAAACACAATTGAGATACCAACTGGAAAAACCCTTGAAATAAAAGCTGACACACCCGTAACCATAAGTGCTCAATATGTAGGCGATTTATTCAAAGTAACTGGCGGAACACTTATTCTCGGAGAAAATATCATCATTGATCATCCTTCAACTCACTGGCATATTGTCACGGTCTATAACGGTGGCACTCTCATAATACGAGGTGCGACAATAAAAAATGCTAATCTTTCTGGAGCATGGCACGGCTACATAAGCTGTTCTGACGGTGGCACTATTGTAATGGAAAGCGGCGCCATAATTGACGGTAAAGACAGTGCTATTTATGTCGCTTATGGCGGAACTTTCATTATGACCGGCGGACAAATATCTGGCAATGCAGGAGACTATTCAAGCCTAGATAGTAACGAAGTATATGCTGGCGGTGTTACCGTAAGAGAAGGCGGTACATTCATCAAAACTGGCGGAACTATCAAGGACAATCATGTTGCCAATAATATTTACAACAGGGAATATGAAACAAAAGACTGGTATTTGGAGAAAGAAGAGCCAAGACCAGATTATTACACAATGTTCACTCCACGAAACAATGTTATGTTTTTTAAAGGTGCAAAATATGGAACGAGCGAAGAAAATCTGACTATTTTTGCGGAAGACACTGGATATACAGATGAGTTCTAGGGAAAAAGAGAAAAAAGATTTTCCCATCTCTCCCGTTTGTCTTTGCTTATGCTTTCACCGTGACTGCCTCTTCAGTTTTCCGTTTTCAAATTTCAAGTTTTAATTCGTCTCTCAAGGCTAGCACTTGCTCCAGCGGGAGAGAACAACCTTTAGAGACAGTTTCAGGAGGAAGTCCAAGTACGAGAAAATTCTTCGCATTTTCGCGGGCGTTTGCCTGAGCACCTTCCTCTCGCCCTTCGGCAATTCCAGCCTGCTTGCCGTCCTCGAAATCGTAATATCTTTGCCTTGCCCATGTCATATACTGCACCCTCCATTGCATGTTGCGCTTCGCGTTATTCACATAACCGCTCAGCATGGAAGTGAAGCGGCTTTTTGCGCTGTTTGAAATCAGGAAGTTGAAGAAACTTTTGACTTCTTCATCCTCAATCATTTTAGCACAGGTCGGCGCAATAAAAAAGTGGCGGAAGTCTCGGTCTTTGAGTTTTATTTTGTTATCCTCAAGGCAAATGTTCTCAAAAGTGTAGACCGGAAGGTCCTGGTCAAAAATGTCGCTCATACAAATGAAAATCACATGGGAGTCCTTCAGCGATTTGTAGGGCTCGCCCTCTTTTAGTGAGTCCAATGCCATCAGGGCGGAATAATAGCGCGAGCGTTCCGGCAGTTCGTGGGTGTTCGCAACCTGAAGTTCGATGTCGTACATCCGGCCCGAGTCCTTCACGAACACATCAAGCCTGACACCTTTAGAATCATAATCGATGTCGATGACTTCTTCGTTGTGCATTTCCATTTTTTCGATTTTGATTTCGAGAAGCATTTCAATTAAGTGCTTGCACGCGTCGGGGTGGTGACGCATTACTTTATAAAAGATAAAGTTGTTCGCAAGGGTAAGCGACTCCCATTTCTGTTCAAGGTTAAGTGTTTTTGTTTCAGCCATACATTTCTCCATACAATACGGTATTTTTACGAAAAAAAAATTCGTTTTTCACTGTATAAATAGGCAAAAAAAGTGTGTTTTCGGCAACAAAGGTAGAGATAAAATTGCAAAATAAGAATACTCTTAATTTTTTTACAAGGAATTTTTCTTTCTTTGGGTAAACTACGGACTAAATCTATGTAATGTGTTATAATATAAGGAAGTATGAAAAACGGTACATTAAAGCCTTCTTTTTTATTAACTGCAATTTTGATTTTACTCACATTCGCATTTTCTTCATGCAATGATTCGCTTGACGACGAAACTACTCCAAACCAGAAGGTAACGCTTAAAGGCACAATCGCTCTTAGCGGGGCTCTTCCTTCGGAGCTTGTAAGTGGTTCCCTTGAAGCGGATTCACCTTCCCGCGCCGCCTTCCCTACTACAAGTGGCTGCACTTATTCCGTGACTGCAGTCTGCACAAATCCGGCGGAAAGCGTGAACGGAACTATAAGCGGAAATTCATACTCAATCGAACTTACCCTGGGAAGGACTTACACGGTCACCGCTGCCCTGAAAAATGGCGATTCAGATATTTTTTCTGATGATTGGGAAAATGTTGAAGTCACAAGAGGAAATGCCGCCACTTTGAGCCATGATTTCATTCTCAAAGGAAAATCAGGCGGAAGTGGAAGCATTGAGCTTAATATTACAGTTCCTTCAAGCGTAAAGAGCGTAAAGGCTTCATCATCTTCTTCTGGCTGGGATTCTTCTTCCCCAAGCTTTACCCTTGATTCCACCACGGCAACTCTTTCCTGCTCCTCAATAAACGCAGGTACTTACGAAGTCACACTGGATTTTTACGATTCGACTGATGAATCAAATAGAATTCTTCTTTATTCATGTACACAGAGCATAAATGTCGTCGAAAACATGAAAACAAACTTGTGGAAAGAAAGTTCTTCAGCAAGCTCCCCTATTTCAAACGACACCTTCACTCTCACAGATGCGCTAATCACCTCTTTTGAACGAACACAGATTTATGTCGGAGACACAAGCGTTGGCACAGCTTCTGAAAGCGGAAGCGGAAGTCCCTACGCACCATTGGCGACTTTCAAAAAAGCCCTGAGTATCATTGAGAATCAGGGGGCAAGCAACAAAGACTACACAATCTGGATTAGCGGGAATTTCACTGGAACTAAGACACTTTCAAGCTCACTGGACGGCAAAGCACAATCAATCACAATTTCAGGCACGAGTGGAAACAGCACGGATGTTCTGGACGGAAACAACGGTGGAACGACACTCACCGTGGCCACGGCGGTGCCTGTTACGATTAAGAATATTCTGATTACTGGGGGAAATGCTGAGAACGGTGGCGGAATCTACAATTCTGGAACCCTTTCGCTTTCTGACGGATGTCTCGTTGCGGGAAACACTGCAAGTAATTTTGGCGGCGGAGTATACAGCACAGGCACGATGTTCATGTACGGTTCTGCTGTCATCGGTGACTCAACGAAAAATGAGAGCGCAACAGAATCAGATTACTCAAACAAGGCAGGATGCGGTGGTGGAATTTATTCTACTGGAAACCTTTATCTGGGATATTCTGAATCAAATACGAAAACTGAGCTTAAAGGCGGCGTGTTCTACAATTTCTCTGCAAATACGGGTGGTATTTACCAGTATGGTCCGGGAGATGAAAGTAGCAGTAATCTCAAACTGGATTCAGGCTCTGTTTCCTATAACGCAGAGCGTGGTATTTATGCAGGCAAATGCACATTCACCATGACAGGCGGAACAATAAACAGAAATAAAGCCCTTAATGATACAAATGATGCTCAAATAACTGGTGCCGGTTTTTATGCAGGAACTACCTGTACGGCTTTAATTTCTGGCGGAACAATCAGCTATAACACTGCTGCGGAAAATGGCGGCGGAATTTATATTGCACAAAATAACAGTTATGTTACGATATCAGGCGGCATAATCAGCTCTAACACTGCAGACGGTAACGGAAACGGCATTGCAGTGATGAATGGTTCATTAAAAATGCAAGGCGGGGTAAAAGTTGATTCCAGCAACGATGTCTATCTTGCAAGCGGAAAAGTCATCACAATAACAGGCAAACTCGAAAGCACAACGACTGTAGCAAAAATTACGCCTTCCACATACACTGACTCAGTACAAGTACTTGATTTAGCTACAAACCCGACTCCTGCTACTACTCTTTTATCTGAATATAAAAAATTTGAAGTAGTACCGGATGGAAGTACCAAATACTACATCTCTTCTGACGGAAAGATTTTTTCAACAAAACCGGCGACACATTTCACGACCGTTCCCACTAGCGGTACAACCGTAGGTCTGGCAACAATAGATGACTTTAAGAAGGTTGCAGAATGGGTGGGTGACAGCAATGAGCTTAGTGGGGTTACTTTAAGCCTTCTAAGTAATGTAACACTTGATTCATCATTTACGCCTGTTGGTGAATACTATTCTGATTATGAGGTGAATAAGCAAGGGAAAGTTAGAAAAGTATTTACAGGTGGTACTTTCGACGGAAATAACAAAACCATTACTTACGACAATGTTTCTTTCACGCAGAAGTATTCCGGCATATTCAGCGGCGCTAAAAACGCAATCATTCAGAATTTAAACCTTGAGGGTACGCTTAATGTAAATGCTGATTATGCTGGCTGTGTTATAGGTCATGCAGAAGCCTGCACTGTAAAAAATTGTTCCAGCAGTGTGACTATAACAAGCGAATCTTCTCAATACGGTATTGGTGGAATTATTGGAGAGGCAGATGGAACTTCTGTTAGTGGAAAATCTTATTATTATGAGAGGGACTGCTACATTCTTGACTGTGTGAATACAGGTTCAATTACAGGTTCCGCATCAGGGTATGTCGGAGGTATTGCAGGAAGTGCCAAGGTCTGTATTATACGAAACTGCATAAATAAAGGAAATATTACAGGAGCTAAATGTTGCGGAGGTATTGTTGGTGTTACATCAGGTTCTGGTCCAAACAGCTATGGAAACCTTATAGAAAACTGTGGCAACAATGGAAATGTATCGGTGACCGGTAGCGAATCTTATGACTCCGGTGCGGGAGGAATAGCAGGTGGTCCTTCAGCAAACAATGAGGACTGGTATCCTCATATAAACAACTGTTATTCATCAGGCACAATAACATGTGCTTACATGTATGACGGTAAAACGTTAAACGGTGGTATTTTTGGATATCTAAAAAATAGATGTACTCTTTCAAAATGCTACTACTATAATCCAGACCAGGCTTGTCAGGATGGAAGTCCGGATTCTGGCAGCTCAAAATATACAGATGTCAACAATATTTTAGATGATATGAACTCGCTGAACAACTCTGATTCTGCAACCTACAGAAAATGGAAAGTGTCCGGCAGTGTCCTGGAATTTGAATAATGACATTCCCGCGCAACCTT
>FLNY01000153.1_pt1 | contig 48176 bp, 46 predicted proteins | sample 1140381 | NCBI WGS metagenome assembly FLNY01 (sample SAMEA3878172, study PRJEB12797) | bioreactor metagenome | biome: Moose rumen | place: Sweden | collected 2011-10
GCACGTTGACTGCCCGGGCCACGCCGACTATGTTAAGAACATGATTACCGGTGCTGCCCAAATGGATGGCGCAATTTTGGTTGTGTCTTCAGCAGACGGTCCGATGCCGCAAACCCGTGAGCACATTTTGCTTGCTCGCCAAGTAGGTGTTCCGGCAATCGTTGTATATATGAACAAAGTAGACCAAGTAGATGATCCGGAATTGCTCGAATTGGTTGAAATGGAAATCCGCGATTTGCTCAGCTCATACGGTTTCCCTGGCGATGAGATTCCTATCATCAAAGGTTCTGCTTTGGCAGTATTGGAAGATGGCGATAGAAAAATCGGTCATGATTCCATTGTTGAATTGATGAAGGCAGTTGACTCATACATTCCGCAACCGGAAAGACCGAAAGATCAACCGTTCTTGATGCCGATTGAAGACGTATTTTCAATTTCCGGCCGTGGTACAGTTGTTACCGGTCGTGTTGAGCGCGGTGTAATTCACGTTGGTGATGATATTGAAATCGTTGGTATTCGTCCGACAGCAAAGACAACTTGCACAGGTATTGAAATGTTCCGTAAGCTTTTGGACGAAGGTGAAGCCGGCGATAACATCGGTGTATTGCTTCGTGGTACAAAGCGTGAAGAAGTTGAGCGTGGACAAGTATTGGCTGCTCCTGGCACCATTACCCCGCACACAGACTTCGTTAGTGAATGCTATATTTTGACGAAAGAAGAAGGCGGTCGTCATACTCCGTTCTTCTCAAACTATCGTCCGCAATTTTATTTCCGTACAACCGATGTTACCGGAACAATTGAATTGCCTGAAGGAACCGAGATGGTTATGCCTGGCGATAACGTTAAAATTACCGTACAATTGTTGCACCCGATTGCGATGAGCGAAGGTTTGCGTTTCGCTATCCGCGAAGGTGGTCATACAGTTGGCGCCGGCGTGGTATCAAAAATAATTAAGTAAGGAAAAGTCGCTTAAAGGCTTTCTACTTGCAAGTCCCTTGACTTATGTACCTCTTGTGTACACTGCGTCAAGGGACTTTCTTCGTATTAAGCTCTTTAATCAACTTTTTGCTCTTAATATGCTGCTCTAAAATCTGTTAATTGGCGCATTTTTTTGCTTTTTTTAATATGTAAAATCACTAAAATAGTCTATATTAAATACAGGAGAATTTTAATGACGAAAATTTGCTTGATAGACGGCTCCGGATACATCTTCCGCGCCTTTTATGCTTTGCCTGAAATGACGGCGCCGAACGGCACACCGGTTAATGCCGTTTATGGTGTGGTGATGATGTTTATGCGCCTTTTGAGTAAAATTAACTGCGACCATGCGGTTGTTGTTTTTGATGCCAAAAGAGAAAATTTTCGCAATCAGATTTATAAAGAATATAAAACAAACCGCGCGGAAATTCCCGAACTTTTAATTCCGCAATTTGAGGTTATTCATGAAGCAGTTGAGGCACTTAATTTGCCGTGGATCGCAATGGAAGGCTATGAAGCTGACGACTTAATTGCCACTTATGCCGATAAGGCGGTTAAAAAAGGCTGGCAGGCGGTTGTGGTCTCCGGTGATAAAGATTTGATGCAGCTAATCGGTGAAAACGTTGAGTTTTATGACGGTATGAAAGACAAGTTTTTCACCGCTAAGGACGTGATTGAAAAGTTTGGAGTTCCGCCGGAAAAGGTGGTTGAAGTACAAGCATTGATGGGCGACAAAATTGATAATATTCCCGGCGTTCCGGGAATCGGCCCGAAAACTGCCGCTGAACTGATAAATAAATTCGGCTCGCTTAATAACCTGCTTGATAATGCCGATAAAATAGAACAAGTCCATCGCCGCGACTTGATTACACAAAATAAAGAACAAGCGCTGATTTCATTAAAACTTGCAACATTGAACAAAAACTCTCCTGTTGATACGGAGTTGGAAGAGTTCAAAATGCGTGCGCCTGATGTGAAAACCGTGTTGGCTTTTGCCGATAAATATGGCTTTAAGAGCGTGCGCCCGAAACTGGAAAAATGGGCAACGGAACGCTCTGAAACGTTAGATGAAATCCCTGTAATTCCGCAAAAAAAAGAAGTGCGTAAAAATTATAGACGCATAACGGAAAAAGGGTTACTGAATGTGTGTCGGCAAGAGATTGAGGCGGCAAGTCAGTTTGCTTTTAAAGTATGGGAAAAAGATGGAAACGCTTTGGGAATCAGCCTTTGTGCAACAGAAAATAACGTATTTTTTATTCCATTTGAAGAAGAAAAATCGCTTGATTTGTTTGCGTTGAACAATATTTCCGGACTGCCGAAAACCGAAATAGCCAAGTTTTTTAACGCGATTTTCAATGATAAAAATATCTTAAAAATTTCAGCTGAGCTCAAAGAACAATGGCATTTGTTGGAGAAATATCTGCAAACGAATTTAGATATCTTCCCTTATCATGACGTAGCGCTGATGTCTTATGTTTTGGACAGCTCGGAGCACGGGCACACCTTACCTGATTTGGCGCAAATTTGCTTAGGCGAAACACTCGAAAACGAAGAAAAACTGAAAAATGAAGACTTAAATGCGCCTGATAATACTTACGTTTATGCCTTTGCCGATTGCATTTTGCCTATTTATAATATTTTGAAAAATCGCCTTTTTGCTGAGCATAAAACCTACGTTTATGAAACAATTGAGCGCCGCTTGGTTGAAATTTTGCAAAGAATGGAAAAGCACGGAATAAAGGTTGATACAGAATACTTAAAGCGCCTAGATATTGAATTAAGCGAAGATTTAAAGAAAATCGAAGCACAAATTTTTACGCTCGCCGGAGAGGAATTTAATATTGCCTCGCCTAAGCAAATCGGACAAATTCTGTTTGAAAAAATGGGCTTAAAGGGAAAGCGCAATTCGTCCGGAAGCTATAATACAAGCGCTGAAGTTTTGGAAAAATTGGCGGAAGAAAACGAATTAGTGGCAAAAATTTTGGAATGGCGCGGTTTTGCCAAATTAAAATCAACTTATACGACTTCTCTTCTGGAACTGAAGGATAAAGATGATTTAGTGCATACAACATTTTCACAAACGGTAGTAAATACGGGCAGACTCGCCTCATCGAATCCAAATTTGCAAAATATTCCAAATCATAGCGATGTCGGGAAAAAAATCAGGGCTTGTTTTGTGGCGCGTGAGGGTTATAAAATCATTGATGCAGATTATAGCCAGATGGAGTTGCGTCTGTTAGCGGAAGTTGCCGATGTTAAAGCCTTGAAAGAGGCCTTCGAAAAAGGCGTGGATATACATACTTCAACGGCATCAAGAGTATTCGGTATTCCTTATGACCTTGTTGATAAAGAGCATCGCAGTCGGGCAAAAGCCATTAATTTCGGCATTGTTTACGGTATTTCGCAATATGGTCTGGCAAAGCAGATTAACGTAAAAAATGAAATAGCAAAGCAATATATTGACTCTTATTTTGCGGTGATGCCTGAGGTTAGAGCCTATATGGAAAAAACTAAAATTTTTGCGCATCAGAATGGTTATGTAGAAACACCTCTCGGGCGCAAATGTTCGGTCTTCGGTATTAACAGCGACAATAAGTCAATTGTGGCAATGGCAGAGCGTGCGGCGATAAATGCGCCAATTCAAGGCGGAGCGGCAGACTTGGTTAAACTGGCTATGCAAAGGGTATATAAGGCTTTGCAAAACAGCGGATTAGAGGCAAAAATTTTGCTTCAGGTTCACGATGAACTGGTGGTGGAAGCGGCTGAAAAAGATGCAATAAAGGTTGCTGAATTGGTACGACAGACGATGGAAAATATCCCTGAACTTAAAATTAAGATGCCGGTTGATGCACAAATAAGCGACAACTGGGCAGATGCTCACTAATTTTTTAAGATGTAACATATTGAATTTATTATATTTTAAATTATACATACCTAAAAGTATATAAAATTACTTGCAATATTTTAAAATAGATAATATAACATACCTTGATGAATGTATGTTATCAAAAGGAGAAAAGAAATGAAAAAAATAATATGCTTTATCGCTGTTTTTTCCGTGTTGTTTGCGCCGATTGCGCAAGCTGAAACCATAATTGTGCTAAATGATAACAACGTTGTTACGCAACGAATTGTTACCTCTCAACCGCAAGTTGTGGTTCAGCAGTTGCAAACTCAGCCTCAAGTTATCACCCAACCGGGATACACTTTATCATCTCAAGTAGTTACTCAGCCGGTGATTGTTAGGGAGACAGAAGTTGTGCGCAACTATCATTATGATCCGGTGGCAACAGCGGCAGCAGTCGGCATAACCGGAATTGCAATCGGCGGACTGTTATTCGGTCATCACCATCATCATGGTCATCGAGGTGGTGGACACGGCAGACATCATGGTGGCAGACACCATCGCTAAAACAATTCTCTCCATTAATATGGTAACGGCAGATTAACTCTGCCGTTTTTTTATATAAAAAACAGCTGAAAACAATAATTTCAGCTGTCACATATCTTAATATAATCAGGTTTTATTTATTTTTTTCATACCATTTTATTGCATCAGCACATTTGTCTTGACTCATACCTTTAACTCGGCAACGATTTACTTCAATTGTCGGAGCTCCATCAAGAGCAAAGCATCCATCACCCATCAGCATAATATCTTGATATGTGCTAACTCCGGGGTTAAGTTGATGCATTTGCACAGAGGTTGAAATCTGCGGCCAATAAAGCTTAAAGCCGAGACTCGTAATCTTTTCGGTTAAGTCATTAAGTACATAGATTCTAAGCGAGCAACGCACATATTCATCAAGCCCGCGCTGAACCTGATAGTTATCATAATAAACAAGTATGGATCTTTCCTTTTTATCGTCTAATACAACTTCACCGTTAACCACCTTAAATGAGATGATTTTCGGAGTAGAATTATCATATTCTGCCTTTTTTTCCTGACCTGAAAATTTTTTTTGAACGGCAGGTGATGCCTCATTTGTTTTCGGTGTCTGTGTATTGCTTTGCGAAGCAATATTTTGCAAACTTGACTTAAGTGTTGTTTCGTTTGCAACATTATTTGCAGCCGGCGCTGTATTAACCGGAGATTTTCCGGCGCGCGGAGAAAAAACCTGCGCATTTGCAACACCGAATACACTGACATTCAGTAAACAAATTATGGATATTATCGATAATCTGAAAAAGTTTTTCATCTTATTGTCTCATACTGTTTAATGTACTGTCTATTTTGCCTAAAGTTGACATAATATCATTATATCTGGATTCGGTCTCGTTCATTTCTTTATTTTTTTCAGCTTCAATTTGGTCTTGAACCACACTTTCCGGCACATCACTGAATTCAACATAATATTCAGGATTTTTAGTGCTTATATATTGGAATTTATCTTTACAACTTTCGTCATTCGCCTTATGCCCTTCAAGTTGGCAATCCTTCAGCTGGAAGTTTAAGTTATCAAATAATAAGAAACATTTATCGGTATCTACCGTATCCGAAAAACTCTTCTGCGCATGAGCCCCTATGTTAAAAAACTTAACCGAAGAATGAATCGGCTTAAATTGCAACGCAGTCCTTGATTTATTATTATCTTGTTTTTGTTTCATTTCAGCCACATCTGAATCTAACTGCTCTGTAATTTCATCTTTTGCCACTTTTGAAGAATCCTCAATTTGTTGAATATATTTGCCTGTAATATTATCTTGCCATGAAAAATCAAGAGTAGCCTCTTTAATTGCGGTATCCATACGGTTATATGCAGTTACGATATATGAACACTGTCTAACGTTTCCTTGCTTATTTTTAATCGGTTTAATATTTTCAATACGAAAAATAACCTTTCCTTCATCAGAAGTTTTTTCTGTTTTTTGTGTCTTTTGAGCCTTTTGAGCTTGAAGCGCCTTAGGTGACACAACCTCAGCATTTGCACACGCAGAATACATAAGCAATGATGCCAAACTCATAAAAGCAATTTTATTTAACTTATTCATTTTATTACTCCAAAATAACAATATTATTTTCGATAATATACTATCATTGTTTAATTTTTCTTAAATTTTTATACTGTTTTTATAAATCCGTCAACTTTTCTTTTATGCGTAAAAAATCACTCCATGCTTTAGATTTTTGCCCCGGAGAGCGCAGTAAATAAGCAGGATGAAATGTCGCCAACACTTGGCAAGAATAATTTTCACCGACATCGTACTCCATAAAATGCCCTCTTAAGCGAGAAATACTATCCGTATTTTCAAGCAGCGCATTAGCTGCACTGGCTCCCAGCATTAAGATAATTTTCGGCTTAACAAGCTCTATTTGTCTTTTCAAAAAAGGCAAACAAACTGCCGTTTCACCATCTGTCGGCGGACGATTTCCTGGCGGTCTCCAAGGCAAAACGTTGGAAACAAAACATTCTTCCCGACTTATGCCTATAGCTTTAAGCATCTTATTTAATAAATTGCCGCTCCGCCCGACAAACGGTTCTCCGATTCTGTCTTCATCAGCTCCGGGAGCCTCACCTATAATCATCAAACTTGCATTAGGATTACCGTTTCCGAAAACCGTTGAAGAAGCCGAAAATTTTAATGAACAACCTTCGAATCGCTCCATCATACATTTTAAGTCATCAAGAGTTTGCGCTTTATCACAAAGTTTTTTTGCGCTGGCGAATGCCTCATTTTCTGATTGAGCCAAAACGCTTGTTGCCGGTCTTTGCGCCGCATTTTCATTTTCCGGCTTTAGCACGTTATACGGTTCATCAGCCGAGAAGCTTTCTACTCCGCTCAATATGTACCAATTAATCAGTTGTTCAACTTTTTGCATTTTATATCTCTTGACAAATCTTATATAATAAAATACTTTACATTGCAAGATAAAGAAGCCGTTTGTACATAGGCTTGTGTTCTTTTTATTATGGAAATTGGGAAAAATTAGGTAATGCTGAAAATAATGATGAAACTATTTTTTACTTTGTCAGTCGTTTTAATGACGGTTTTGGCTTGTTCACAAGATGCATGGAACTTGGTTTGGCATAAAAAAAATCAAATTTCAACAGCCGATTTTAATACTAAGGGATATTTAGAAATTCCGGGAATAAAATTCAAATTAAAAAATGGTGAGATTACCTATTACTCAACAAAATCTCTTTACGGTGCATACCTTGCCGGAAGGGTTGCAAATATCAGAAACGACTTTCCTACGGCGGTTGAGTATTATAAAATAGCTTTGGAAAAAAATCCGGATAATAACGAGATAAATAATTGGGTTTATGTTTTGATGACGGCTTCGGGCAACTTAGAAGAAGCTGCTGAATATGCTCAAAAAGAAATTGATAACAAAAAATTCGGAGTGATGGCTCCGCTGGTTGTGGCATCTTATGCCTTTAAGCACAATGACTATAACCGCGTCCATAGTGTCTTAAAAGTAAAAAATGACAAAGTTTATCACGAAATGGTTTATCCGTTTTTAAATGCTTGGGCGTATGCCGGTCAAAACAACGGGAAAGCCGCTATTGCCGAGCTTGATAAAATTGTTAATACCGGAACGGATATCCAAACGCTTAAACATTTTCATAAAGGTTTGATTTATGATTATTTCGGAAAAACAGCCGAAGCAGAACAAGAATTTGAAATAATCAATAATAAATATCCTCAGGAAATGAGTTTTCGCAAATTAGAAGTTATTACTGATTTTTATGTAAGACGCGGAAAACCTGAAATGGCAGAAGTTTTAGCGAAAAAATATGTTAATAACAGCTCTCTTTCCGTTTTGTTAAATGATATTCGCGAAAGAGTTAAAGACCACCGCTCTGATCCTAAAATTGTTATTGATACGGTGCAAAAAGGCGTAGCAGATGTTATGTTCAGCCTAAATGTTATGTTCAGACTCGCAAAACTTGATAATATGTTTGCTATTTTATATAACGGCATGTCGATTTATCTTAATCCTGATTATGATGCCACAAAAATATCCATGGCAAGCGTTTTAGAGGCAAACGGCTATTATGATATTGCCAATGAATATTATCGTCAGGTAGAGCCGGATTCCGGATATTATTATATTGCTCAAACGAGAATCATCTTAAATCAGCACAAAGAAGAAAAACTCTCTGAGGCAAAAGACACTTTATCCGACTTATTAAAAACCTATCCGAATGATGCTCAACTTTGGGCGGAATACGGTAACATATTAAGTTCACTGGATGATGTAAAAGGCGCTATAAATGCCTATGAAAAATCGCTTTCACTTGACAGCAACAATACTGAAAATTGGAATGTTATGTATGCTTTGGCAATTACTTATGACCAAAACGGCGAAAAGAAAAAAGGCGAAGAATATTTATTAAAAACGCTTGAATTAAGCAATCGTGATCCTATTGTTTTGAATTATCTCGGTTATGATTGGTTGGAAAATAATAAAAATATTGATCAGGCCGGCGCCATGATTTTGGAGGCCTATAACAAATATCCTTTAAGCGGACATATTGCCGACAGTTTAGGTTGGCTCTTTTTCAAAACCGGTAATTATCTCAAAGCGGTTGAATATTTAGAGCAAGCTTCCGACATGAATCCGGCTAATGCCGTTATCAGCGACCACTTAGGTGATGCATATTGGTTTGCCGGACGCAAGAATGAAGCCGGTTTTCAGTGGCGGCATGCAATCACCTTAAAAGAAGATGCCGATATGCTTGATAAAGACAAAATCAAGGATAAAATTGAAAACGGGTTAAAAGCACAAGAAGTTTATTCTTTAAGTGATGAAAAACTGATTCAAGACTTATCCGGCATGTAGCACCTGCTCTGCTTTAGTTTATTTTTGAATCCGAAAAGCGCAAAAACAAAACTTTTGCTTGTCCGTAAATTCGCTCATCAAGTTGCTCAAAGTTTTGCGGCAATAAAAATTTTTCCGAATGCCTTATTTCCACAACACATAATGCGCCATCGGCAAGCCAGCCTTTAAGCCCCAGTTGTGCAAGAGCTTTTTCGCTCAAGCCTTTATCATACGGAGCATCGCTGAAAACAAAATTATATTTTTTGCTTGCTCGCGGCAAATTTGTTGCATCTGACTGAATTATCTTAATTTTTTCCTTCTCAGATGCAAAAAGAGAGGCGTTTTTTTTAACCAACTCGGTGTTGATATCTATAAACGTAACACTATTAACGCCACGCGAAAGTCCCTCGAATCCGAAGGCGCCGGTTCCGGCAAAAATATCCAGCAAATCGAATCCGGAATAATCTGCCCCGAATCGCGAATTTATAATATTAAACAGAGCCTCTCGGGCGCGCTCCGATGTAGGGCGAACATCCATATTTTTCGGGGTATAAAGCTTTTTAGAGCGATATTTTCCGGCAACGATTCTCATAATTCAAAACTGCTCCCGAGTTGCTCTTTTAAGACCTTTTGCGCAACCTCTTTCACCTCACCTTTTTTCAAACTTCCGAGCTGAAACGGTCCGTATGAAAGGCGAATAAGTCTCGCAACCTCTAAGCCGGCATATTTCATCAGCTTGCGAATCTCGCGATTTTTTCCCTCGTTTAAGGTAATGCAAAGCCAGCTGTTTGTGCCGTTTTGACTCTCCACTTCAATTTTTGTTGCACCGTAATCCACGCCATCAATTGTTACGCCTTTTTCAATTTCTGATAACTTATTTTTATTTAAAATGCCGTGGACTCGCACTTTATAGCGGCGTTTCCACCCGTTTTGCGGCAGTTCCAATTTGCGCGAAAGTTCGCCGTTATTGGTTAATAAAAGCAAGCCTTCCGAGTTCAAATCCAAGCGCCCCACACTGACAACTCTGGGCATTCCCGCCGGCAGATTTTCAAACACGGTGGCGCGATTCTTTTCGTCTTTATGGGTAGTAACCAGCCCGACCGGCTTATGATACAGCCAAAGACGCGTATTTTCTACCTTAGGCAATTTTTCGCCGTCAAGCAGAATATTTTCGCTTCCCTCAACCAGCGTTGCCGGAGTTTTAACAATTTCGCCGTTTATGGTAACGCGCTGTTGTTCAATCAGCTTTTCTGCCTCACGGCGCGAGCAAATTCCGCTGCGAGCCATAAATTTTGCCAATCTTTCCGCCATTTTCTATTTCCTTTTATAAAATTTTTGATTATATTAAAGCAAATTTATGAACAAAAGGTTATTTATGACAAAAGAAGACTACATGCGCCTTGCGCTTGAACTGGCAAAAAGCGCGGCAAAAAAAGACGAAGTTCCGGTTGCGGCAATCATCACCAATCCGGCAACGGGAGAGATTGTTGCCAAAGCCGCAAACAAAAGCGCGCACTCCGGCGATGCCACCTCGCATGCCGAAATTTTAGCGATTCGTCGTGCCTGCAAAAAACTTCAAGCGAATCGGCTGTGGGACTTGGATATGTATGTAACCTTAGAGCCATGTACCATGTGTGCGGCGGCGATTTCGTTTGCGCGAATAAAGAATCTTTATTTCGGAGCCATAGATGAAAAAGGCGGCGCGGTTTTAAGCGGCATAAAGTTTTATGAAGCCAAAACCTGCCACCACAAGCCCAACATTGAGGGCGGAATTTTATCTGCCGAATGTTCAGCAATTTTGAAAGATTTTTTTAAAAATAAACGCTGATTTTTTTTAATTTTGTCAAAAAAAATACTTGCAATTCCCAAAAAAACGTGCTATGGTAAAGATGATTAAAATATTACCAATGGATGCTATTTAGTATTTCTAGTAGATTTTTCTATTAGATGTATAATTAGGGGAAAGATAGTTGATACATTCTTGTCGTTTTGTTTTTTGAGCATAACGATTTGGGTATTAATGATATTCTTTTCATTGGTAATTTTACATTTTAAAATATGTCATCTTCGGGTGACAATTCAATATATTTCAGACGGGGAAAGCACTCAGCCCAACCGTCTATAAATAAGATGTAAAATTAAAAAATAATATAGAATATGGCACAGAAAAGAAATTTTGCAAGCCGCGTGTTAGGTATCGCGCTTGCAGCTATGGTTATCGTAGTTATTGGTATGGGTATGGTATCCTGCACAAACCAACACTTGGATACAGCCCCTGTAAAGAAGGGACCATCTATTGACCCAGCAAGAATGGCTGATATTGATTTCACAAGAAATTGTGAAGTTAATGGTAATAGATTTGATCATAAAATGGAGTCTAGCCTCTACATTTATGTAGATGGTTCTACCACTCCTGAAGCCATTCTTAAGAGTGGCGAGATCAAATCTTATGGCATTCTTTCACTCGACAAGGAGACAATCCGCGTTGATGAGGATGCTGAAAAACCATATCAGGTTGGTGAGACCTCATACAATAGGGATTTCACTAAAGCTCTGATTAATATCAGCGACTCTCGCATTCTTGCTCTTGACTTTAAGTCAGAGCATAAGTATGCGAACCACGCTGGTTACGTATATGAACACATATACGACTCTTTGATTTCTACAAAGTTACTCTCTGTAGAATTTGAAGAAATTATGACCAGAGCTGAGGTTCCTAGCCAGTATGTTAAGCATACTTGGACTACGAAGTATTTCGTAGAAGTAACCACCAAACACTATGGGAATGGTGGTGAGTTAGGAACAGATGTTGATACCCTCGTTGCCGTTGGCACAACTCTTGAGATGGCTGATAACGGAAGCTCCAACAAAGAAGATGAAGTTGGAGAAAAGGTTATCACCGAAACTCAGCAGAAGGATTCTGTTGTTGTTACCAAGAGCTGGGACGATGGTCACAGCGAAAAGATGTTCTTCAACACGATTCTGAATCGTTGGCTGAAGAGTATCGAGCGCCGTGGAATCATCGTCAATGCCATCGATAACAGAGACTTTGCTTTATCTTTTGCTAAAGTGGAAGGTGAAGAAAAGTTGGTTCGTGTAGAACCAAACTTCAAGATATTCGGCCGTGAGGTCGTTATCACGAAGATGGTCTCTGTTGACGATCGAACTGAAGAGGTGCGCTACACCTATTACCAGGAGCGTGCTGACTTCAACTATAAGGAGGTTTCACACTCCTTTGATTACGTCGATTGGCAAATAGAGAACTATGCCGATGATTTCAAGTCAGAGCCAATCTCAACAATGAGCGGCTATGACCAGCTGTCCTATAAGAATGAAATCAAGACTTATTATCTTGGTTACGTTCAGGTGGCTGATGAAGAAATCGACTGGTTCAAAAAAGCAGTCGAGTTCGACCACTACGACGTTGTCAATGCAAAGCGCACAGACTATACAACTTATACACTTGTGTCACTTGATAAAATCGCTATTTATAGTGATAGCACAAGAAGAAAAGTTGGTAGCTACAGCGCTAAGCTGCCTATCAGTGCAATTCCACTCTCTCATTGGGTGATTAACACTGATGTTTTTGGATCTTATGTGTCCGACGAGTTGAAACAAACTCTCAGCAGCAAGAGCCAAAAAACAGCTGAAAAATTCTTCAGCTATACCGAGTTTGTTTATCTTCTCACTAACACAGTGAGCGGTCAGACAAATAAGGGTGAGCTGAGAGTGCCTAACAAAATCGTCTTCGACGACGGTGATGTTAGACACGAATTTGAGGACTCTGAATTAACAACCGGTAAGGTTGATGAGTCTACAGTTGTGGCTGGTGAAACTGATGAGCTTACCACCTATAAGTACACTTGCGTTGCAGGTGTTACATTTGGTGAGACAGCACAGGAAGTAACCCTTCCTGGAACCATCAACGTAACCAAGGACAACGGACCACATATCCACGGCAAAATCAAAGCCGTATACTTCACAACCACTCCTAACGAGAACCGCTCTTTCTATAAGAGTGTTTGCGTTCTTCAGTTTGAAGATGGTTTCAGAAGCGTGGGTCTGTCTGAAAACGGTGGTAATGAGTTCAATTTCAATATGAGCTCATGGAAAAACGTTAATTCAGCTGTTTATACCGGTGGAAATTGGATTCCTGCAATCGCAGAAGACAACACCGGCGCACGTTGCATGATTTGGAAAGACGAGAACGGCACGCCAAAGCGTACACTCGATTTCATCACTGCAACACGCGACAGCTGGAATAACGGTCACAACACCGTTAAAGACGAGCGCCGTAGCGCCAGCATTTCAAAGTCTGGTTACAGTGTTACACTGTATCTGAACGGCAATGCCGGACAGACTTTGAAGTTCTAATATTTTCTTGTCATTTCGGGGAAAGTTGATGTTTTCATCACTTTCGGTCGGGATGACAAGAATGTACATATTTTATTTATTAATTCGGAGGATTGGCGCAAAAAATCATTGTCGCGCCAATCCCCCACAAAAATTAAAAACAATGAAAAAGAACATCATAATAGCTGCAATCGCAGCTTTCGCAGCTTTCGCTGCAAATACACAAGTTGTTAATGCTCAGGAGCTGAGCACAGTTGAGAAATCCATCATAGAAACTTGCAAAGCCATTAAGGTGTCGCAAGAAAAGATGGGCATCGCTAATCGCGCAAGCGATTACTACGATGTAGAAAAACTAAATATTCAGTTTACAGAGGAAGAAATTTATTCTCTGTATAACACGATAAGAAAAAATGCCACTTCAGGTTGGGGTATTGGCTTGGAGGGTGGATGCATCCAAATGGCGGAGAATTTCTCTCCGACATTTGGTATTGAAGCAACCTATGCCGGAAAATACATTCTGGCAGGGTTCGGCTTTGAAGGAGCAATAAGCAAATTAAATGCCGAAAGCTCCAACCCGGGAAAATCCTTCTTTGCGCCAATTGCAAGCGCAAAGTTAGGTATTATCCTCGCCCGCCTCGCGCTTGGGGGCTATGATAACATGGCCTATATTGCCTGCGGATACGAGTTTAAGTATATCCTTGACAAGAACAAAAACTTGTCCGGTGAATATAGCTATGAAACTCCAACAGAAATAGTTACGAATCGTGACTATTTCTATGTAGAGGGCAACTCGATGTGCCACACGGTTTTCCTAGAAGGAAGATTTTCGCTCAAACACATGAGCAATCTCTCTCTCGGCGTAAAGCTCTATGCTGGTGCCTACAACAGGTACTACATGGAAGGCTCACGCCGCAAGGCAATGGTGGGCGGTTCCGTAAGCCTATACTTCGGAATATCTAAAAAACATACGGATAAGAATGTTGAGCTGCTTAAGACACAACTTGAGGAACTCAACAATAGAATCGACCAGACACGCTAACTTTAGCCTCTGTCTGAATTCTTTCATAAAAACAGCGTCCTCCATTGGGGCGCTGTTTTTATTTTTATGCCTTAAAAAAATAGGATTAAATATTTTCTTTTTTCTTCATAAAATTCTCAAGCCAGTGAATATCATATTGTCCGTCTAAATATTCCGGCTGAGCAATAATTTCCTGATGCAAAGGAATCGTGGTTTTAACACCCATAATCACAAATTCTTCCAATGCTCGGCGCAAGCGCATTAACGCGGCATTGCGTGTTTCAGCATGCACAATAAGCTTGGCAATCATGCTGTCATAATACGGCGGAATCGTATAGCCGGAATAAATTTCCGAATCCACACGAACTCCCAAACCGCCCGGAGCATGCCATTCCTCAATTTTTCCCGGACATGGAATAAAATTGGCAGGGTCTTCGGCATTAATTCGGCACTCAATCGCATGACCGTTAAACTTTATGTCTTTTTGCGTATAGCCCAAGCGCGCACCTGAGGCGATTCTGATTTGCTCTTTAACAATGTCTATACCGGTAATTGCCTCGGTAATCGGATGTTCAACCTGCAAACGGGTGTTCATTTCCATAAAATAAAACTTGCCGTTTTCAAACAAAAATTCAAGCGTTCCGGCATTGCAATAGCCGATTTTTTCAATCGCTTTTCTGACAATTTCACCAATTTCATGGCGCTGTTGTTGATTTAAGGCCGGTGACGGTGTTTCTTCAATAACTTTTTGATTGTTGCGCTGAATCGAACAATCACGCTCGCCTAAATGCACAACGTTGCCGTATTTGTCAGCTAAAATTTGCATTTCAATATGGCGCGGATGTTGCAAATATTTTTCCATATAAACCACATCGCTTGAAAACGAGGCTTTTGCCTCTGCCTTTGCCATAGTATAGGCTTCTTCGATTTGCGACTCGTCAAAAGCAATTTTCATACCCTTTCCGCCGCCGCCGTCTTTTGCCTTAATAATCACCGGATAACCGATTTTTTCTGCCCATGCTTTGGCATCATCAGTACTTTCAAGCGCATCAGAACCCTGAGTTACCGGAAGTCCGGCCTCAATCGCGGCTTTACGCGCGGTGATTTTATCGCCCATTAAGCGCATTTGTGCAACCGTTGGTCCGATAAAGGTTATTCCGTGCTTTTCTACCATTTCGGCAAAATCGGCATTTTCGGAAAGAAAACCGAATCCGGGGTGAATGGCATCAGCACCGGTAATTATTGCCGCCGAAATTATCGCCGGTTTATTCAAATATGAATCCGCCGAGCGCGCCGGTCCGATGCAAACCGCCTCATCAGCTAAGCGCACATGCATGGCATTGGCATCAGCTTCAGAATGCACGGCAACGGTGCGAATTCCCATTTCACGACAAGCACGATGAATTCTTAAAGCAACTTCGCCACGGTTGGCAATTAAAACTTTTTCAAACATAGCAAAATCCTAACGTTTGTTTCTCTTATTCAATAATAATCAGCGGTTCACCGTATTCAACCGGATCACCGGCTTCTACTAAAATCTTGCTGACTTTTCCTGATTTGTGCGCCTTAACCGGATTATAAGTTTTCATCGCTTCAATTAAGCATACCGTGTCGCCGGCGCTGACAGAATCGCCAACACTGACATAAGCAGGCGAATTCGGATTGGCGGCTAAATATACAACCCCGACCATCGGCGATTTTACCGCATTCGGTGAATTGGTATAATCTTCCACACTTGGAGCAGATTTTTCCTCAACTGCGGCAACAGGTTGCACCACAGGTTGTGCCGGCACTATAGCCGGCGCCGGTGCGCATGATGTATAAACCGGAACTCCGCCCTCGCGAGTAAGCGAAATTTTGCAAGACTCATCTTCGTATTTAAGATTTGTAAGCTGATTTTTATCCAAAATTTCAGCCAACTTACTAATTATTTTAGTGTCAATAGCGTTTGACATATTATTTCCTCATCATAAAAAACAAACTCAAGAATTCTATATTCTTATTTATAGCAAAAAACAACAAAAATATGCGATTTTTGAGCAAAAAATGCAAAAAAAATGCAAAAAATGGCAAAAAAATGCGATTTTTCGTGATTTTTAAAAATTTAATTTTCTGACTTTTAAGGCAAAAATAAAAAAATGCACAAATATGATAAAAAAGTGTAGACAATTAAAAAAATATATAATATAAAGCTTTTCGAACGGCGATGGTCAGGTAGCTCAGTTGGTAGAGCAGAGGACTGAAAATCCTCGTGTCGGCGGTTCAATCCCGTCCCTGACCACCAACAAAAAAAGAATACTCCCCTTTCGGGAGTATTCTTTTTTTTATTTATAAGTATGGATTGAAGCGCCGACACGAAGTGGAGGCGGCCGAGGAAAACAAACAAGCCTTAAATGCTTGTTTGTTGACGCAGGGCGAAGTTCCTCGGCAAGCAAGGTAGTGATAACGACCCGTAGCGAGCCGATAGGAACGAGTGACCGAAGATAAAATTTTCTTCTCTTAAATATAAAAAAGTAAATTTTATCAAGACAATCCCGTCCCTGACCACCAACAAAAAAAAGAATACTCCCCTTTTGGGAGTATTCTTTTTTTTTATTTATGAGTATAGATTGAAGCGCCGACACGAAGTGGAGGCGGCCGAGGAAAACAAACAACCTCAAAATGTTGTTTGTTGACGCAGGGCGAAGTTCCTCGGCAAGCAAGGTAGTGATAACGACCCGTAGCGAGCCGATAGGAACGAGTGACCGAAGATAAAATTTTCTTCTCTTAAATATTAAAAAGTAAATTTTATCAAGACAATCCCGTCCCTGACCACCAACAAAAAAAAGAATACTCCCCTTTCGGGAGTATTCTTTTTTTTTTATTTATGAGTATGGATTGAAGCGCTAAAAGTCTTCATCACTTTGAGGTTCTTCAACCGGTTTTGCCAAATCTGCCATAACTTTCGGATCGTGCATAAGTTTATTAATGCGCTCCACTTCATCAAAAGTGTCATCTGCTCGGAAATTTATTTCCGGTGTGAAACGCAGTTTCAGCTTATTTGCCACCAGCTTCTTAAACAACCATTTATCGGCATCAAGCTGTTCTAACACAATGCCTAAATTTTTGCCGTTAAGCGTGGTTAAATAAACGGTTGCATACTTCAAATCCGGCGACATAATCACATTTGTTATAGTGATAAACGCGTTTGCAATTTCTTCGCTTCTGACATCGCCCTGCTCTATTGCATTGGCAATAACTTTTTGAATTTCTTGCCCGACACGAAGTTGGCGCTGTGATAATCCCAAAGCCATTTTTCTTTCTCCTTAAAGAGTTTTGGCGATTTCTTCAACCTCATAACATTCAATTGCGTCATTGACTTGAATGTCATTATAGTTTTCAAAACTCATACCGCACTCATAACCTTCTTTAACTTCTTTAACATCGTCTTTGAAGCGCTTTAATTGTCCCAAATTACCATCATGAATTACCACGTCATCTCTGAGCAAGCGAACTTTGGCACCGCGCTTAACCAGACCTTCGGTAACCATACAGCCGGCAACACGACCGACACCGGTGATATTGAACACGTTTCTGATTTGAGCATAACCCAAAATCTTTTCACGCAATTCAGGAGTAAGCATACCCTCAAGCGCTTTCTTAACATCATCAACAACCGCATAAATAATCGAATAATAGCGAATATCTATGTCATCACGACGAGCCATTTCACGCGCTTGTGCATTGGCACGAACATTAAAGCCGATAACAAACGCATCAGAAGCTTTGGCAAGCGTGATATCGGATTCGGAAATTGCACCAACCGCCGAATGCAAAATTTGAACTGAAACTTCATCATTCGAAAGCTTTTTCAAACTGCCTTCAATCGCTTCAATTGAACCTTGAACATCGGCCTTGATAATAACCGATAAATGTTTGGATTCACCAGACTTGATTTTATCCATCATCTGTTCCATAGCCGATTTTGCACTCTTAACAAGCTTAGCATCACGCTCTTTTCTGATGCGATATCCGGTAACTTCTTTTGCCTGATTTTCATCATTAACAACCACAAAAGTATCGCCTGCCATCGGCGTACCTTGCAAGCCCAAAACCTCAACCGGTGTTGCAGGTGCCGCTTCCATAACCTTTTTGCCGTGCTCATTAAACATTGCGCGCACGCGTCCCCACTCTTTTCCGGCAATCAAAATATCGCCGATTTTAAGCGTTCCGCGTTGAACCAAAACGGTTGCCACATTTCCGCGACCTTTTTCCATTTTTGCTTCAATAACCGCACCTTCAGCAGCATGGTTCGGATTTGCTTTCAAATCAAGCATTTCCGCCTGCAACAAAATCGCTTCAACCAACTTATCGATATTTATACGTTTTTTGGCTGAAACTTCGGCGCAAAGCGACTCACCGCCCATTTCTTCAACACCAATGCCATATTGCAACAATTCGGTTTTAACCCTCATCGGGTCTGCCCCCGGTAAATCAATTTTATTGATTGCCACAACAATAGGAACCTCAGCAGCTTGTGCATGGCGAATCGCTTCAACTGTTTGCGGCATAATTCCGTCATTAGCTGCCACAACCAAAACCACAATATCCGTAACTTTGGCTCCTCTGGCGCGCATTTCTGAAAATGCTTCGTGTCCAGGAGTATCAATGAAAGTAATTTTTTGCCCGTCTTCAAGCTGAATTTGATAAGCACCAATATGCTGAGTAATACCACCGGCCTCTTTTGCCACAACGTTTGTCTCGCGCAAAGCATCAAGAAGCGAAGTTTTACCATGGTCAACGTGTCCCATAACCGTAACAATCGGCGCACGCGGTAATAATTCTTCCGCAGTATCAGCCGGACCTGTTAAGCCTTCTTCAACATCGCTGTCGGCAACACGCTTAAACTTATGCCCCATATCTTCAACAATAATCTGCGCAGTATCAGCATCAATCGCCTGATTTATGGTTGCCATCACACCCAAAGACATCAATCGCTTAATTACATCAGCACTCTTTTCTGCCATACGATTTGCCAACTCTTGCACAGTTATTGTTTCCGGAATAATAACCTCATGAACAATCTTTTCTTGCGGAGCAACCTGAACAACCGGCTTAGGCTGTTTTTTCTTGAATCTGCGACGCGGAGCGCCATAACCATAATCATCATCTTCATCGCTATCCATATAGGAGTTTACATTGATGCGGTTATTATTGCGACGTTGCGGTTCAAAAGAGCGCTTTTGAATTTTTTTGCGTTCTTGCTCGAAAGTTTCTTCTCTGGTCAATGTATGACGCTCAACCGTTACGGCAGATTTTTTACTCTTTTTGCCGTAATTTTCATCATCATCGTCATCTTCATCGTCATCATCATAATCTTTAGACTTTTTATTTTTATAATCGTCAGATTTTCCGTTAGTTTTTTCGGCCGTAGCTAACTTGCGCTCGTTTTCTTCAGCCAATGATCTAGCCTTTTCTTCAGCCTCTTTTTCCTTGCGAGCTTTTTCTTCGGCTTTTTTCTGCTTTTTTTCCTCATCTGCTTTTTGAGCTGCCAATTTTTCCTCATTTTGGCGGCGCAAAGCATTTTTTTCTTCTTCTTCAGCTTTGCGTTTTGCCTCATGTTCCTTAGCATCGGCAATCAGCTTAAGTTTTTGAGCTGTAGCATCATCAATTTCCATTTTCGGAGCAGCAGGTTTTCCGGCATCTGCCGTACGTTTTTTGCGCACTTCTACCTGAACAACCTTTCTTCCGTCAGAAACAGGAGTCTTATTCAGCTTTAAAGTCAGGGTTGACTTTGCCGAAAGAGTTAATTTGCCTTTATTTTCTTCTGTCATACACAAAATTCCTTAAATTTTATCCATTCAAATAATCTTCATAGCGTTTAAGATGTTCATAAACATTGGCACTGCTTTCGCTTTTTAAAATTGCGATATATACAACCGTTTCTTTATCAAAAGCTCTGTCAAACGTGTCTGAATCATAAATACTGATTATTTCAATATTTTTGCAAAGTTCAGACATTTTTTGTTTGCCATCGGCTCCGGCATCTGTGGCTTCAACCACAAAAGCAACCTTATTTTTGATTATTTGCTCCTTAATTTTTTCAAACCCGAAGATTAAATTTCCGGATTTGCGAGCCAAATTCAGAGCCTCCAAGCCTTTCGCCGCTAACAGCTTTTCAATTAAATCAGGTAAATTTTGGTCATATTTCGCCGGTTTATGAACAATTTTACCTATTTTTGCAGTTTGCACAACGTTTGTTATAAGGCTTTTAGAGTTGGAAAAATAAATCCCTTTACCGCCCAATTTTTTATTAAAATCAGGAACAAAATCGTTACTCGGCAAAATCGTAAAACGCAACAAAGCATTTTTAGGCTTCACCTGACCGGTAATAACGCATTTTCTAGTTTCCAACTCTTCAGACTTCATCTTTAAATAACCTGTTATTCAGATGGATTTTCCTTAACAAACCAATGTTCACGCGCTGACATAATGATTTCATTTGCCTCTTGGGTTGAAATTGCATTTTCTCCCAAAATTTCTACTAATTCATCAGCAGCCAAATCAGCCAAATCATCAATATTTTTAACATTGTTTTCAGCTAATTTGATAATCATATCCTGATCTAAGCCTTCAACAGTCTTAATGCTCTCATCAATCTTGAGCTTTTTACTCTTCTTGGTGAATTCATCATTACGCTTTGCCACAAAATCTTTAGCACGATTTTGCAATTCAGCGGCAACATCATCATCAAAACCTTCTATCTCGGCAAGCTCTTGCAATTGGGCTGTCGCAATTTCATCAACGGTTGAAAAACCTTCGGCAACCAATAAGTGAGCAATCATATCATCAACATCTAATGCCTCAATAAAGCGATTTAAGCGAACTTTATTTTCGTTTGCTCGGCGTTCTTGCTCTTGAGCTTCGGTTAAAATATCAATATCAACGCCTACAAGTTGTGAAGTTAATTTAACATTTTGCCCATAGCGTCCGATTGCTAAAGAGAATTGTTCTTCAGGAACAACCACTTCGATTTTGTTCTTTTCTTCATCTAAAACAACTTTTGTTACTTCCACCGGTGCAAGAGCGCTGACAATAAATTGTGCTTTATCTTCAGAATAAGGAACAATATCTATTTTTTCACCTTGTAACTCGGCAACAACTGCTTGAACTCTGATACCACGCAAACCTACGCATGCACCAATCGGATCAATTGTTTTATCGTTGGCGCGAACAGCAATTTTCGCTTTTGACCCCGGATCACGGGCAACAGCCATAATATCAACTATTCCGTCATATATTTCAGGCACTTCCTGCATAAATAATTTAGCCATAAATGCCGGACAGGTACGCGACAAGAAAATTTGCGGACCTTTAACTTCACGGCGAACATCTAATACATATGCGCGAACTCTGTCACCGTTTTTGAACTTTTCTCTCGGAATAATTTCATTACGGCGCAAAATTGCCTCGGCACGACCAATATCCAAAATCACATTACCAAACTCAATTCTCTTAACCGTTCCGTTAATAATTGTGCCGATTTTTTCTTTGTATTCTTCATATTGCTTATTGCGCTCAGCCTCACGAACCTTTTGAGTAATTACCTGTTTAGCGGTTTGAGCGGCAATACGCCCGAAATCAATCGGCGGCAATGCATCAATAATAAAATCTCCCACTTTATAGCCCTTGCCGTATGCTTTTGCATCACTAACTCTGATTTGAGCAGCATCATTTTCAATTAAAGCATCATCTGCCACAACTTCGCGATAGCGCGAAAGAGAAATTGCACCTGTTTTGCGATTAATTTCCACTCTGATATCATGCTCGGCGCCGTATTTTGTGCGAGCAGCTTTTTGGATAGCCACTTCCATTGCTGTGAACACATCTTCTTTATCAATTTCTTTTTCTCTGGCAACCGTATCAGCAACCAAAACAATTTCAGGTCTAGGCATATTTTCTAAATTTTCCATTTTTTCCTCTTTAAAATTAAAGTTATAGTTCAACAGCTTCATGCGCTGCTTGATATTCTTCCCACAATTCATCGGTAATTACCAATTTTGCCTTGCTAATTGAGGCAAAAGGAATTGTGTATAGGGTATCTTCCATATTGATAACTACGTTTTGATCATCAACCTCAGATATTTTTCCCTTAAAACGTTTGCGATTTTCGATTTTATTTTCTGTTTCCAGCTTAACATCATAGCCCTTATAACGCACAAAATGTTTGAGCTTTGTCAGCGGACGATCAAGCCCCGGAGAGCTGACTTCAAGTATGTACTTATCTTTAATCGGATCTTTTTCATCCAATAAGTCTGATAATGCCCGACTGACGGTTGCACAATCGTCAACCGTAATATCGCGTGAATTATCCGGAAGGTCTATCATAATCTGTAATGTCGGATTAGTCTGCCCGATTGTCATAACGCGCACAAGCTCGAATCCTAAGTTTTCAACCACCGGCTCAATCATATCTTGTAAATAATGTTTCTGCATTTTTCACCTTAATAAAAAAGCGGGGCCTTTCGGCTCCACTAATTATAATATTATTAAATTTATCCACCTTATAAACTATTTTTTTTATTTGTAAAGTATTTTTTTATTTTATACTATATTTACACAAGTGATTAAAAAATTAACTGTCTTGTTCATAATTTTCAAAAAATATCTTGACAAAACAAAAAATACATGTTATTGTTAGACAAAAGATAAATTGATAAGGATAAAAAAGATGTCTAGAGATTGGAATACAGAACTGGTTGATACTTATATGGCGGGCGGAGAAGTTTCTCCGATTCTGAGTAAAAAAGTGCAAGAAGGTATTGACCCGTCAGAAATAACAAAAGCAATGGATGCCTTAAATAAGGCTTCTGAAATAAAAAAAGACCAAAAGAGCATTACTGATAGTGAAGTTATCGGCATTCGCACTTATGGTACCCTTGAACAAATTAAAACTAATTTTACCGCTAAATTAATGGATAACGGTGATAATGAAAATATTCGTCTTTTAGACCAGAAAGCTAGACTTTATTGCATGATGAATGAAAATAAAGAATTACCGTTAAAGCAACCTATGCAGACTAAATCGATGAACCCGCTATTAAAAAACATGGCCACTGAAAAATCTAACGGTTAATTAATAGAAGTTTTTCATAGTAACCTCCTTGCTCCACCCGAAAGGGTGGAGTTTTTTATATTATAAAAACAAACTCTTATATTGAATATGATGATTGTTTTTTACTTGCACTGATGTTTAATGTGCGTACATTTTCTTTTGCTTTCTTAGGCGACTTAAGCAAAACATAACTGTATGCTTCTAACGAATATGTGCCGTTTTCATTGATTTTTTTACCACTTCCGGCAGTATCAAACACAATCTCCCACCTATTGCCGTTTGGAGCTTTCGGCAACTTAAAATCAACCACTCCATAGGTGTTTCCGCACATCAAAACCATAAAATCATCATCTGTGGTCTTCAATGTTTGCGGATTTTTGGAAACTTCACTGCCATTGCCGTTTATAACACAAGCTAATATGTGGTTATACGGATTATTCCAATCATTTTCCTGCATTTCCTGCCCATCGGCGCGAATCCACTCAATATCTTTTCGCCCGTTTGATGGAACATGTTCTCCGGTAAAAATATCCAAATTAGCAAAAATCGGATGCTCGGCACGAAAAGCGGTAACTCGTCTGATGTGCATATATAAATCGCGCTCTTCCTTCGTGAAACCCTTCCACTTCAACCAAGTTAATTCATTATCCTGACAATAGGCATTATTGTTGCCGTTTTGGGTGCGCGCCAATTCATCACCGGCACAAATCATCGGCACACCGCGCGACAAGATATTTGCCGTCATCATTGATTTTAAGCGGCGATAGGCAATTTCTTTACTCGGCGAAACTGATGAGTGATTGTTATTGTTGCCGTCATTATTATTTTCGTTGTTCGCCCAATTGTTTTTTTCATTATAATTTACCACGTCATTTGCCGTAAATCCGTCATGTGCGGCAACATAGTGCACATATTTGGCATGATTTTGCCCATACCATAATCCTTCTCCGCCGGAAATATGTCCCGCAACCTCACCCACAACCCATTCATCTCCGCGATAAAATCGGCGAACGGCAGCTTCGTGTTTATCGTTCCACTCCATAACACCTTTCATATTACCACGATAATATCCGCCTAAAGCACTCCACGGCTCTCCGCTGATTTTTGCATCATATTTTTGAGAAACTGTGCGCACAATTTGCATGAATTGCCCGTTTTCATCGAAATGATTATTTCCGTCAAGTGCGCAGTCTCCGGCTAAATCAAAGCGAAAACCGTCAACACCGATATCTCTTGTAAAATATGTCAACGAATCCTCAAGCAATTTTCCCATAATCGGAGTGTTTGTATTCATACTGTTTCCGCACCCTGTGCTATTAATAAAACTTCCGTCCGAATTCATACGATAATAGTTCGGGGCATCTAAACCTTTGTATGAAAGAAGATTACCTTCGGCACCATATTCGCCGGTGTGATTATATACCACATCAAGCATAACTTCAATGCCTGCTTTATGCATTTCATTAACCATTTTTTTGAAGTCATCACGCGAGCCATATCGCTTATCAAGCGCAAAATGATTAAGCGGGTTATATCCCCAATAATCACTTAAGCCCAATTCCTTTTTGAGTTGCGAACCACCGCAAGTTGTGGTAACCGGCATAAGTTCGACACAAGTAACGCCCAATGATTTTAAATATTTAATAACTATAGGATACGAAAGCGCTCTGAATGTTCCGCGGTCTTCTTCTGCAACTTCCGGATATTGAGCCGTAAAGCCTTTAACATTTAGTTCGTAAATAAGTGTATTTTCCCACTTTGTACGCGGTTTTTTGTGCAAATAAGGATATTTTTTTGCATCATCATTCGGGTGTTCAAAAGCTACTACCGACTTTGGCACGGCATAAGCACTATCAATATCGTTATTTTGTTTTATCGCCTGATCTTCGTGGTCTTTTAAGGAAGATGTTAAATCTCTGGCAAACGGGTCAATCAAAAGTTTATGCGGATTAAAATACAGCCCCTTTTGCGGAGCATATTCACCATAAGCACGATAACCGTATTTTTGCCCCTCTTTAATGTTTTCCAGCTCTACCGACCAAACATTATTCTCATCTTTTTTAAGAGGAATTTTTGTTTCTGTTTTTTCATCGGCGGAAAAGAGACAAAGCTCTATCTTATCTGCGTGCTCTGAAAAAACCGAAAACAACGCTTTTTCACCATTTCGAACGATACCAAGCTGAGAATTTTTTGCCATCATTTACTCCCTTAAAGTCAATTCCTACACTTTATTATTATCTAGGAATATATCACATATTTTTATTTTTGTCAATATTTAGGAAGAAAGATATATAAGCTATCTCACTGAAAAATAAGATGATAATTCATATCTGCAACATCATTTTTATCAGCAGGCTGTTTTTTCCATAACTTAACATATAACTCCGCGGGGAGTGAAGTTATGTAAAATTCTAGTTCAATCTGTCTCGGAGAATAGTTATTGCAACCCCCAGAAACACCGCAACTTACACCACGATGATAAAACCCTCTTGTTGGTACAATTACGTTTGAAATATTTGTGTCTTCCGCAAAATTTATATTTTTAACATTACTGGCATAAGCATAATTATATCCCAAATCCCGAGCATTTGTATCAGATAGATGAATTCGGTAAAATACTTTATTTTTCTCGTAAAATGATGAATAATCAATATGCGCTGTTATAAGTTTTTGCTTAGGTTGATAAGATAATTTATTGACTAACAAATAATCAACCTCAGAGCATCCGGTTGTTTTTGAAAAATCATAAGAAGCCATAAGCGGATAATACATAACCAATGGATTCAAAATACCGAAACTCTCACGCGAAGCACCTCTTGTACCTTGACCATAACATGTAACTTCATATGCGCTTATCCATGGTAGTCCGCTATCAATTTGATAAACGCCACTGTTTATACTATAATTATCAAAATCAAATATTTTATCCAGCTTTCTAACTGCTTCAATTCTTTTATTTATTATTTCAACTCGTCCCAAACCGCTAAAATTTTGCATAGGGTTTATTGGAATTTCAAATGTTTCATCACCTGATGCTTGAGCATAAGAGAAATTGAATCCCAAAAACAACAAGAAAACAAAACAGTTTAGCAATAATTTCATCTCTTACTCCGCTGTTGTTTGCAACTTATATGCCTCTACGGTATTATATAAGAGCATGGCAATGGTCATCGGTCCAACTCCGCCCGGAACAGGTGTGATTGCTCCGGCCTTTTGCAAAACATCTTCAAAATCAATATCTCCGCAGATTTTGCCGTTTTCCATACGATTGATTCCGACATCAATTAAAACTGCGTTATCTTTTATCCAATCGGCCTTTACCAAATTTGCCACACCGCATGCCGCCACTATAATATCTGCCTTTTTCGTGTATTCCATGATATTTGCCGTTTTTGAATGGGTAATACTGATTGTGCAACCCTGATTTAGGAGCAGTGTAGCAAGCGGACGTCCCACAATTAATGATGCGCCGATAATCACAACATTTTTACCGCTGAGATTTACATTTGTCGTTTCCAGCAGTTTCATAATTCCCAACGGAGTTGCCGCCACAAAATATGGTTTTTCATTATTTTGCAGCATACCGGTATTAAGCGGATGAAAACCGTCAACGTCTTTCAAAGGAGAAATAGCATTTATAATACGATTAGTGTTCAAATGCTCAGGCAACGGCAACTGCACAATAATTCCGTTAACTTCTTGATCTTCATTAAGCTGTTCGATAATTTTCAGTAATTCGTCTTCGCTGATATCCTCATCAAGGTGATGATAATGCGAAATAATGCCGACTTTTGCCGCTGCTTTTTGCTTATTGCGTACATAAATATCACTGGCATAATCATTGCCGACCATCACAATCGCCAACTCGGGAGCGCGAGAAAAATCGGCAATATCAGCCTTAAGATTTTCTTTAATATTTTCAGCAATAATCTTACCATTAATAACTTGTGCGCTCATTTATTTTTCCTTTTTCAAAGAAAGTAACTTTTGTTCAATATCCGAATCAAGAGGCGGGCTGATGAAAATTTTTTTCAAGTGTTCTGTTTGCCCGCTGATTATTTCAAAATGCGACACAGCAATTTTCATGCTTTTTGACAGCATTTTTATGATTTCTTTATTTGCTTTGCCTTTTTCCGGTACTGCCGTAACACCGGCCTTAAGATATTCTTTTCCGTCTGCATCAACAAAAACATCTGCACCAAAAGCATTTTTTGAAGCATTCGGTGCGAGTTTAATCCTTAATAAATATCCCTCTTTATAAGGTTCAAAAAAGCTCATATTACAAATAACTGTGCAGCCAAATGCTTAAATTTGTAATAACAGAACCCAAAATAAAGATTCCAACCAGCAAAATATACGGCGAAACATCCACTCCTGAAACAGGAGGAACAAACTTTCCGATAAGCTTATATACCGGCTCCGTAACTTTTTTCAAGATTGCCATAAATTTTTCGGCATATTGATTGTGAATGGTAACCAATTTATATTTAATCATCCAATAAAGCACAACATCTACTACCACTATTTTGAAATATAAACTTACGGCAAAACCTAAAACATCTAAAACCGGTATAAGTAAAGAACCAATAAATCCCATTTTAATCTCCTTTATAAATTAAAAAAAGTTTCTTCCATTCGTCTCATATGCATCTTCTAGCATACTAAACCTGCCGCTGTCAAATCTTCTTTTTTGAATTGTCCCCCGCAATTCAGAAATTTTGTTATTCATATCATCTAAAATTGTGGAAGTGCGACCGATTTTTTCATCACTCTGACAAAAATCTCTGATAGAGTTGGTAATTGTCATTGAATTTATTTTTTCCATACGGCGAATCTGTAAAAGCATTAAACGCTTAATCCAATCGCTAAAAGCAAAATCTTCTGCTAAATCTTCATCTTCATCATGGTCAATATCCAAGTTTATGCGCTCTTTTCGGCTTAGGTTATAACCATAGCCCAATCCTTTTAATGATTTAAGCATTTTATATATAGGCAAAGCGCGCTCATATTCATCTCGTCCGACTTCTATTCCTTTGCCATCACGGGAATATTTTCTGATTAAGTCGTTCATTTCTCTTAAACGGCGAATCCTGAATATTAATTCATTTTTCAACTTTTTATCATCTTGAGCATAACCTGAGCTCATCACACCGAGTGCCAGATATAACTCAAATTCTCGTTTATTTATGCGAATTAAAAAATTTTCACGCTCGCCGGCATCTTTATCACTGATAAACCCGTCATTTGTATGCTTAATGATTTCTGCGGCATTTTCTAAAAGATCATCATATTCTGCTTTCGGATCATCATTGGCAAAATTGTTACATATATGTGAAGATATTTTTTGCGCCAATTCTTCACGCTTAAATTTTTGCCCGTCATACACAATATCATAGTCATCGGGAGCAAACACAACTTCACGCAAAATTGCTTGCAATTCGGCATCATTTGCTTTTGGAAAGCAATCTTGTAAAATCTTATTTACTTCCGTAAAGTCATTATGATTTTCATAAGGAATCATCTATTCTTCCTCAAAAATTATTTTTGCCTGCTCCAGCCAGATTATACGATCAATAATCCAGTTACTTATTTGCTCAATTTTTTCTAATTCTATACCAAGCGCCAGTCCTACCTGACCGATAAACAACGTTTCCGAATCGGATAAATAATTATCAACATGTGATAAAATGCACATCTCGCGCACAAGTTCCAATGCTAAATGACGATTACGTATAACCTTTACGCGCTCAATAACCTCTTTAGGAGAACCACAGTTACATATTTCTTCAATATTATTTATACCTTGCTCTTTTGCCGCTTCTTTTATAAACTCTATTTCATCACTATCGAAATTATCATCAATATTCGCTAAACATATCAAAACCTGAAAAAACACTTTTTTTTCAGTTTCGTTTGCTGACGAAAGATGTGAGGGCAAAAGATTTGTAATTTCAGACATTTCGCAACATCTCCATTTTTTCAATCTGATTACATGATATTTTAATCAAAAGAAGTTAATTTTGCAATAATAAAATACGCTTTATTAGAAAAACAAAAACTCCGACCTTTGAACCATCGCAAACCGGAGTTTTTGTTTTATTGCTTGTGCAATAAGTCATTATCCTCTTTGCTTATCGCGCAATGCAGCATTTATTATAGCCGAAGACGGAGAGTTTCCGCCAGGATTGTAAGGTTTACCCCCTTCAGACTTTGTATCAGTCGGTGTCTCTTCCGGGGTTAATGTAGGAGATGGTACAGGATTTACCGGCTTCTTTTTTGTAGGAACAAGACTATTTTCTGTAGGAGTCTCTGCCGGAGTTTCTGTAGTAACTACTTTTTTACTTTCCTCACTCACAGATGTTGCCATCAAAGTAACTTTTCGTTCCCCTGTGGCAACCGTTGCTTCCGGCTGATATTCTTCTTCATCACCACCTTTTTTCTTAAATCCGCCAAATGCCGCATAAGCACCAACACCAACTGCTGCAGCACCAACAGCATATTCAGTAGCTTTTACCCAGCCCTTGGTCCAGAAATTGCTACCCCTGTCTCTGGAGTTATTGGCAACTTCGCTCAAAACGCCATTAACATCGCCACCGTTTTTGATTGACCTAATACATTCATCACGAAGTTTCTTTGCTTGCTCTTTCGTGCATCCGTAAGCTTCCGCAAAATCCTTATAGCCAAGTTCTCTTTCTTTACCCGAAGCATCTCTAACTTTAATGGTTATGCTTTTACCATCAGCTCTCTTGCCTAATTTTTCAAACACATAACCGGAGTTTGTTGCAGGCATTTGTGGTGCCGGATTTTCTTTTGCCATATAAGATGCAACAACTCGAGCCACACTTTGTTCTGCCTTGCCTGATGCAATAAGTTCTCGCAGATTCTTCATTGTTTTTTCGGCTTTTCCTTTCTTAACACCTTGAGACTTCAAATATTCTTCCGTAAGCTCATAGGTATTTCCGACTCGGTCTGTCAAAACAATAGCATTATCTTTAATCGCAACGGTCGGTTCAAGATATCTTTGTATCTCTATATTATTTTTAGCCGCCACATCAAACATACCGAGTGCTGCCGTTCTGTAATCTTTTCCTTCTAAAGCTGTTTCAATATTTTTCGGGTCCACACCGGCCTTAGAGAAATGATCGGCTGTAAGAGTGAGCGGTGCTCTCATAACGCCTTCTTCCATAAAGGTTATAGAAGACACTTTATCACCCTGTTTATCAACTCTGAATGTTGCATTATTTGCCTCATCTTTATATGTTTTAGATGTAATCTGCTGTTGCAACGGCTGATAATTATTATTCTTAGACATTAAGGCTTCCATCAGCAATTCAAGCGCTTTATTCAAATCTCCGCTTTCCAATGCATTTTTGATGTCATCAATACTAACATTGGTTTTCTTGATTTCATCTGCCTTAAGGGTTTGATCGTTGCCGTCCTTATCTTTGAAAGTGCAGCTCAGCATCTTTCCGTCTTTATCATAGGTTGCCGTTGCAACTACATTACCGTTCTCATCCTTATATTCTTTGGTTGTAGGACCTTCCTGTCCTTCAACAGGTGCAGGGGCTGGAGATGGAGACGGAGCAGGCTCATTTCTCGGAGTTCTTTGTTCAACTTTAGGTTTTTTGGTATTATTATTTGGTTTTGTTTTTTTAGAATCTTTATAATCTTTATCAAGTTGAGCTAATTCTTTTTTTAGTTGCACGATTTCTGCTCCAGCGGCCTTTTGCTCTGCATCGTATATATCCATCATTTCTTTATAAGTTTTGCCGGAGGCACGCCAACGAGCATATACGGCATCAATATCCTTATCTAATTGACTTTCCGGATAGGCACCCAGCATTTCAAGAGGCACCCCTACAGTATTATTCAGTATGGCTGTTGACCAATCTTCAAACTTGTTCTTATAATTTTTAGAGCGAGTCATCATATATGCTTTAGCATTTTTCTTTGCTAGCCAACGGGTCGCATTCGGCGCGTGAGAATCATCATCATGTCCAAACCAGAATCCTCCAAGTGATGTTACAATATCCTTTTTATAAGGGGCATCCTTGTATCTCTTTCTTGCCTCATTTAATTTTTTATTGAGTTCGGCCTTTTTCTTCTTGTAATTATCATTGGCCATAGATGTTTTTACTTTTGATTTTTTATTATTCTTAGGGTTTGAAGAGTTTACGTCTTCTTCGAATTTTTCATCACTGGCTTCTACGTCACTCATGGTTTTTCTCCTTTATACAAAAGAATTTACTTTTATGTCTTCATTTAACCATTTTTTCTTACAAAAGGCAAGCATTTTCCTCATACAAGGCAAAATTGTAACACTTTTGTAACAAAACTGAGTGCATTTCAGCCGATTATTTTCTCAATTCAACTTCAGCGCGCGCCAAAGCGTCACAACGCTCATTTTCGGCATGACCGTTATGGCCTTTTACCCAAATCCAGCGAATCTCATGGCGTTGCACCAATTCATCAAGCTGTTGCCATAAATCAACATTTTTAACCGGTTGCTTTTTGTTAGCGGTTTTCCAGCCGTTAGCCTTCCAATTAGACAGCCATTCGGTTATGCCTTTCATCACATATTGGCTGTCGGTATAAAGCGAAATATTGCAAGTGGTTTTCAACGCGCTCAAAGCCTTTATTACCGCCATTAATTCCATGCGATTATTAGTGGTTTCCAGCTCACCGCCGCTTAATTCTTTTTCGGTTTCTTTATAGCGCAGAATCGCTCCCCAACCGCCGATTCCGGGATTTCCGGAACATGCTCCGTCCGTAAATATTTCTACTCGTGCAACCATGATTATTCTTTCAAAAATTCGTTAAAAAATTCACTTATCAAAAGCTCAGAAGAATCCTCAGAGCGCAAAACTTTTGCCACAAAAGAGCGCAAAGCATTTTTCGGAGCATGAATACGAAAAGAGCGTGGAGCGGCACGGTCAGCCCCGATAACTCCGTCAAAAAGCAAATCATCTTCAATAAATTCCGCCAAAGTTATTTCTGCCTTGGCAAACCTTAACAGCCCGCGCGGAGGAAGTCGTAATTCCGGTTTTGTAATCAAGTTAAAATGTCCGGAAATTCCTTGAATCATATACATTTGGTTATAATCCAAAAAACGAATTTTTCCATAATCACCGCCGGCGCTTTGGGTATTGCAACTCAAATAAAGCTCACTGGCAATAACGTTGCTGTCATTTTCGCATATAATATCAAAAGTTATGCGTACATATTTTTGCGGAGGTGTATCAATGGTTTTCGGATATAAAATATCTTCCGAGTCGTTTTCCATTATTTCTAATTGCCGATTTTCCAACTTTAATTCAACATTCGGTTGCGGTCGGCGTCCGAACATGCCGGCAATAACCGAATATGGAGCCGGAACATTGTTTGAGCCGGAGCGAATATAAATATGACTGCCGATAGTGGTCATCAGCGGTGCCGAATCCGATTTCGGAATATATGTTGCCAAATAACCATCCCCGTTTTCATCAACGCTGATAATATGATTGCGCACTTTATTATGGCTTGGAATCGTACAACCGGAAATCGCATTTTCCACCCAGCTCATAAAACGATGAACATTTTGAACTTTTACTTTGCTTTTTGCCACATCGCCGATATCTTTTTCACGCGAGCATTCAACACCCCAAACAATTACCCCGCCTTCGGAATTGCCGAATCCCGATATACATTTTGCTAAATTACGCCTATCATCAGTGCTTAATGACCAACCATGCTTTCCGGTGGAAGTGGCTTGCTTAAAGTCTAAGAAAAGCTCTTCGGTTTGGCGCTCCATGATAAACTCGTTTAAAGCATCTTCACCGAAATAAATCAATTTTTCAAAAATATCTTCCGCGCGCGACATATGCTTTCTCCGCTGTTGGTTTTTCTCACTATAGCGCAATCAAAGTAAATATACAATTAAATTTTATTGCTTATTTATTTGTGCTGTCGTTGCGGAGGAGTTAATATGATTGTCATCCGGAGTACTTGCAAACATACTGGAAGCCAACCAATAAGCGATTAAAAGCGGAATAAGAACCTTTATGATAAGATAGCTTATCAGTTCTTTTCTTCCGCGACGATTAAAAACAAAAGGGCCGATGAAAATCATCAATAATCCGAAAATTCCGCCGACAAGTTCCTTTATTTTTTCAAAAGCGGATTTTGACCCCTCTGGCTCATCATGGAGTACTGTGTTTTGCTCTTCTATATAGCGCAAAACAGCGGCTTCTTTTGCCTTATTTTTTTGCAATATTTCCGTTTGCGTTATAACGTCATTTTCCGTTTTATCAATATCGCTCATTTTTTAGTTCAATTATTTTTCTTTTTCAATCACCAATACAACGCCGTCTTTAACTCCGACAACTTTGGCTTTTTCGCCTTTTTTTAAGTTTTGCTTACAATGCGCCAACCAAACCGTATCACCGATTTTTACCTTTGTGTTATTATCGTCAACGTTTTTTGTTAATGTTACAACACGTCCGATATATTGTTTTGCCGGATCATTCAAATCTTTGTGTTGATCATCGGTTTTTGCCTGTCCGAAAATCAACTTATAAACATATAATCCGAAAAACGCAAAAATTGCGGAAAATATTGCAAAAACAAGTAATTGATCTGTTATACCGACATTTGTGTACCATACATAAGCGCTGACCACAAATGATGCTAAACCGAACCAAATTAAATATGCTCCGGGAACAAACAACTCAAAAATAGTTAAGATTAAACCGATTGTTGCCCAAGCTACAGCAGGAGTCTCAATCATTTTTTAGCTCCTTTCGTTGATTTTGGTTCAACCGCTAACGAATTATCTTGTTTCAACGAATCTTTCACGATTTCGGTAATTCCTGCAATTGTTCCGATAACATTCGTGGTATCAACCGGCATCATCAAAACTTTTTGATTTTGCGATGCAGCCAATGCCTTTAAGGCATCAATATATTTCATGCCTAAGAAATAATTAAGTGCTTGCGGTTCTCCGTCATAAATTGATTCTGAAAGCATATCGGTTGCTTTTGCCTCTGCTTCGGCGGCACGTTCACGCGCTTCTGCCTCACGGAATGCGGCTTCTTTTTTACCTTCTGCTTCAAGAATTGCAGCCTGTTTCAAACCTTCTGCCTGCAAAATTTCAGATTGTCGCATACCTTCAGCCTCCAAAATGCTGGCACGCTTATCGCGCTCGGCTTTCATTTGGCGCGCCATCGCATCAATCAAATCGCGCGGAGGATTTATGTCTTTAATTTCAACACGCGTAACTTTAACACCCCACGGCATTGTTGCTTCATCAACAACCGAAAGCAAACGATGATTGATTATATCACGCTGAGAAAGCAACTCATCTATTTCCATACTACCGATTACCGTACGAATATTTGTCATAACCAAATTCATGATTGCCAGATTCAGATCGCCGACCTGATATGCCGCATTAACCGGATCTTGAATTTGATAAAACAAAATTCCATCAACTTTAACCATAGCATTATCTTTGGTAATAACCTCTTGAGAAGGAACATCTAAAACCTGCTCTTTTTTGCTGATTTTTGCGCCGATACTTTCAATTATAGGAATCAAAATATGAAAACCAGGCTTAAGGATTCTGGTATATCGACCGAAATTTTCTACAGTGTATTCATATCCCTGACGAACAATTACAACAGACTTTATTAGAACAAAAAACACCAAAACAACGAGAATAATCGCAAAAGTTTCCATAAATTTAATCCTTTCAAAAAAATTGTTTTTATATGCGTATGTTAGCATTATTTTTGCAAATTTCAACCTTAAAATAAATATATTAATAGTGCCGCTCTTTATAAAAGATACGGCACTGTTTGAAAAAAGTTAGAAATGCGGTTTTATTTTATTCAACACAACCATAGCCTTTGTATGAATAATCCACAATTATCGCGTTCACAACAATAAATGATGTACGACAATTATAGCTTTCCGGCATAGGTTGTTCTTCAAAGTGATTTAACTTTGTTGCCCATTTATCCGAAAACGGGCGATATGAACCCACCTTTGCACTAGTAGAACGCAGTTGAGTGAAACTTACGTCTTTATAATATATTTCAATATATGTGTTTTCGCTAACCGACTGGGCTGCTTGCGGATATCCCCACTCTTTATATAATTCAGATACACTTTTTCCTACAAAATTCGCAACCTTGTTGTTATATGCTGTATGCGAAGGATGATAAAAATAAGCACAGCTACTGCAAACCAGTGTCAAAACAGTAACAATAAAAAATTTTTTCATACTATTTTCTCCTCATTTTTTTGAGATTTTAATTTTCTTTTTTCTCATTAAAACATATTTTTGCTTAAAAAAAGGTTTAAATATTCAAAATAAAACGTACCATAACGATCGATTAAGTTTACATAATAAAATTTACGTTATTCCTATTTATATTTATCCTTGCGTTTTAGTATTTATTTTGTTAAGTTGCAATAAGCAATTTGGGAGAAAAATATGTTATCATCATTATCAGTGTTTTCACTCGGCAGCGGAGTTTTGGGAGTAACGACATCGCTGTTTTTAATTGCATGTGTTATGGCTTTATGGGTTTTGGCTCTGATAATTTTACACCCTATACACGCACTGATTTTTGTGCTGAGTGCCGCACTGGAATATTTGGTAATAGAATTTTTCTTTTTTGATATTTGGATAAATTTACTCATCTTTTTTGCGATTTATTTTATTTTGTTTGCTCTGTATGGTTTATTTATCCGCCGATTAATTCCTCTGCCGAAAAGCAAAATTGAACTTCTTATTAAGCTTTCCGAATTGCATGATTTGGGAAAACTCGATGATGAAGAATATAAAAAAGCCAAAAAAAAGCTCTTAAAGCTTTAATCATCAGTAATGTTGCGCTCTGTCCATAAAGAATTCAAAAACTCTTGTTGGCGGTCATTAATGGCACTGCACACAATATTATCTGCCTGTGTTTTTTGACAACTTACACCGACATTTGCTCTTTGATAGGTTGCATATTTTGAATAAATATCTTCAATCGCCGGCAACATTTCTTCCGTGTCACGCACACCGTTTGCACAAAATGTGGAATTATACGAGATTCTTGATGTGCCTTTTTTGCCGATTTTCAAGGTGAAACAGGTTTTATCCCTGTCAACTACCATATTGGCATTACCGGAAAAGCCTAAGCTTTCTCCTTCTTCGGCATCACTGAATAAAATTGATTGATTTTGCGAACTTTCAAATGCCGCCGGATTAAATTTATCGCCGGATTGTTTATAAAAAGTTTCAACATCAAAAATTGCAATGTAATCGGCATGATCAACGGCTGTTGCCGGCGTTATCCCCATTTCACCAAATTTTTTACTTAAAACTCGGCGCAATTGTCCCGCATATGCAGAACGCATATTACTGCGATAATACACGCTTTGTCCGTGCGCATCGCTCATATTGTTGACAATATCCAAATGATACGGGTCTTGCGCACATCCGAAAAGCGCCGCACAACAAAAAAACAATCTTAAATAACTTCTCATAAATCTCTCCACTATTGCAAAAAATTATACCTAAAATAGCGCAATAAATTTAATTTTCTATTGATAATTAAAAAAAACATTGTAATTTGTGCGTGAAATAAAATGACTGATAATAAAAACAACATAAATATCTTTGCTTTAACGGACTGCCATCAGGAAGCCCGCAAGCTTTGTGCGCTATTTACGCAAATCAAAAATAATACTTATGACCGAGGAAAAAATACGCTGATTTGCGATTGCGGTGATTTATTTAAGGGTATTTATGACCGACAAATCTGCGTTGACAGCTATTTAACCTTGCGCCGGCTGTTGCCCGAATCCAAAATTGTTTATGCTCTGGGTAATAATGATTTCGGATTTAATCAAGACTGGTTTAATTATCTTAAAGAAACGGCTTCCGTTTTCAATAAGGCAAACATTCATGTTTTGTGCGCAAACCTGTTTGAAGAAGGATCTGATAAACACCCAAAATGGGTTGACCCGTATATTTTATTGGAAATACAGGGAAAAAAGATTATGGTTACGTCGTTTTGCATAAACTATATTAAACTGCAAAGATATAAGCTTGTTCTGGCAGATATTTCAGAATCATTTGCAAAACTAGGCAGCACCATAAAACATATTGCTCCCGATGCTTTAATTGTATTAAATCATTCTCTGCAGTATAGTAGTTTAAAACTGGCTGACACTGCCGAAAAATTGGGGATAACGATTGACCTGATAATCGGCGGACACGAGCATTCTCCGATAGAAGCTGATGATAAAAGACACATTTATTATCCGCAGGCATTCAGCAAAAACACTCTTAAATTTTCATGCAATTTCAACAATATAAAACAAAAAATAAAACTCGAAAATGAATTCTCATCAAAAGGAATTATACCCGATGATGAATATTTATCACCCATAGAAGCGTATGAGCAGAAATCCGGATTAAATACCGAAGTTGCAAAAAGTACCGTAAATTTGGAAAAACAGTATTCAAATCCCTGCTCACTCGGTACTTTTATCGCGGACCAAATGCGACATGCCGCAAAAGCAGATATCGGCATAATTTCAACCGGATATACAAGCCATGCATTGCGCTTTGAAAAAGATAAAATTCTGACTTATTACAACTTAGAGCGCGCCATGTCAGCAACCGTGCCGTTGCAAACCATGATATTGCACGCATGTGATATACGCGATATATTCAATAACGCCCTGCGCAATCGCTATCTCCAAAAATCAGACAACACCAGATTTTTGCAATGCTCACAAAATATAACGATTGTCTGCTCCAAAACAGCACAAAACTGGGGAATGGTTCACCAGATTTATATTAACGGAAATCCGCTTCTTGATGAGAATTTTGAACCCTTAAACCCTGATGAAACCTTTTTATGCGCGCTTGATCCTTTCGTTGCCTCAGGCGAACTCGGGTTTGATGTGTTGCGTAAGTTGCCTAAAGAAACACTTATGCAAAACAATCAACTTGTCAGAATAAAAGATTTGTTCATCAATGCTATTAAAGAAGCTCCCAAAAAATATACCGAAGGGTATGAATATCCGCATTTTAAGCTGATTGACGAAAGCGCCTGATTTATCTTAAAAAATATAACTCGCTCCATTTAAATCATAAATAGCCCAATTCAAATATGTTGCAAAAATTATCCATGCCAAATACGGCAATAGCAATAAGCCGGCAATTTTGTTTGCCTGATATGAAACTTCCGTTAATGCCAGTGCCGAAATATCCATTATCACGATTATAATCAAACCGACCAGAAAGTATCCGTTGTAAAAAAAGGCAAAAGACCACATCACTTGTAAAAACAAATTAAATAAAAACAACTGCACCGCCATTTTTTTTATTTCGGTTTTTAAATTCAGCAAAATGTCAAGTGATATAACCATCAGAGTGTAAAGAATTGTCCACACGACAGAAAAAACGTATCCCGGCGGTGTTAATTCAGAGCGCTTTATTTGCGGATAATAGCTATCCATAGCAAAAGAATTAAAATAACTGCACCACCCTGCAGTCAACAAAATCAAAAACAGACTCAAGAAAAAATTATTAATCGGTTTTTTAAACATTTTTTACTCCTTTATAGCTGACAATGTTAATATATTGCTCAACAACCGGCTTTCAAGCATACAATGTAAAAAAAAATTATTTTGCTAACATATTGATTTATTTAAAAACTTGCTTCAATAGTTTCTCAAAAGTAACTATATGTTTTTAAGGTGCCTACTTTTATTTTTCAAAATAAATACTTATAATAAAAATATCTTGTTTTATTGAGGAATAAAAATGAAAAAATTGGAGAAAATAGTTTTGTCAGGCGCCGAGGTTTTTCCGCTTGTTGAAGGCGGAAAAGGTATTAACGGCACAGATGGTAGAAGTTCTGGATCTTGGGCAAAAGAAGGAGGAGTCGGCACGATTTCTCTGGTCAGCCCGACAGCTTTAGATGAAAATAAAAACATTATCGAGGAAACTTTTCTTGAAACCAACAGAGAAAAACGCCATCGCGAAATGGTTGAATATGCCATAAAGGGCGGAATTTCTCAAGCAAAAATTGCTCATGAAATTGCCGGAAACAACGGGCGTATTCATTTCAATATGCTCTGGGAAATGGCAGATTCCGAGGAAGTTATCGAAAGAGTTTTAGACGGCACAAAAGGCTTGGTTCACGGCATCACGAGCGGTGCCGGATTACCTTACAACTTAGGCAAACTTGCCTCTGAACGCGGCATTTATTATTACCCGATTATATCATCTGCGCGTGCTTTCGGAATTTTATGGAAGCGCTCATATAAAAATTATGCCGACTACTTAGGCGGTGTTGTTTATGAAGATCCGTGGCTTGCCGGCGGGCATAACGGCTTATCCAATGCCGAGAATCCTTTAGATCCGCAACGTCCGCTGGAAAGAGTTATCGAACTTCGAAAAGTTTTAACCGAATGCGGATTAAAAGACTTGCCGATTATTATTGCCGGCGGTGTTTGGTGTTTGTCGGAATGGCAGGAATACATTGATAATCCTGAACTAGGGAAAGTTGCCTTTCAATTCGGCACCCGCCCGATGATAACAAAAGAAAGTCCGGTAAGCGATGCTTGGAAGAATTTGATGCTGAACACCAAAAAAGGTGATGTGATTTTGCAAAAATTCAGTCCGACCGGATTTTATTCTTCGGCAATAAATAACACTTTTTTACGCCGTTTGATTGAGCGTAAAAATGATGAAATTTTTTATCGTAATGAGAAGGCGGAAGAATTTTCCACCCCTCTGGCGCTAAATAAATTTCGCACCGTTTATATCAAATCATCTGATTTATCACACGTTGAAAATATGCGCGCAAAAGGGTTTACACATATTGAGCCTACACCGGATTCAACGCTGGTATTTTTATCCCCGAGCGAATATGAGCAAATAAAAAAAGACAGGGCGCATTGTGTCGGTTGCCTTTCGCAGTGCCAATTTTCCGGCTGGTCACGGGCAAACGGTCATACAGGAAAACTTCCGGACTGCAGAACTTATTGCATTCATAAAACCTTAATGGAAATCGGTCATAACGGCGATGTTGAAAATAATTTGGCTTTTGCCGGACATAATGTATATCGTTTCGCAACTGATCCTATGTATAACAACGGCTACATTCCGAGTGTTCATGAATTGTTCACGGCAATCTTAAACGGAAAATAATACACTTGTTTATAAGCATAAATTTTGCTGGCAAAAATTATGTTACTCTGCTATTGAAAAATTGATGATATAGCGGAGAGGTAAATGAATAATAAAAAAACTCAAAAAGAAATTCGCTTTGAAAAAGAAGCCAAAGCGTTGCAAAAAAATTTGTTAAAACGCAAAAAACAACAAGCCGAAATGGAAAAGAAAAGACTTGAAAAGAAGGACGTAACAAATGGATAAAATAAAAATCAGAGGCGGAAATAAGCTGTTCGGGAAAATTTATATAAGCGGTGCAAAAAACACAGCTCTGCCGATTATTTGTGCAACACTTTTGAGTGATGAACCCTCAACCATAAAAAATTTGCCGATTTTATCCGATATAAGATCGTTAAACCTACTTTTAGAACAAATCGGTACTGAAATAACCGGCAAACAAGAAGAGTTAAACGGACACAATACGCAGTCATTTACTTATTCGACTCCTAGCCCGAAAAGCCTTATTGCCCCTTATGATTATGTTAGAAAAATGCGGGCTTCGTATTATGTTTTAGGTCCGTTACTGACTAAATACGGTCATGTTGAGCTTTCGCTTCCGGGCGGCTGTGCAATCGGAGCGCGTCCGATGGATATTCACCTTTCTTCCTTAGAAAAAATGGGAGCAAAAATTGAAATTAAAAACGGTTATGTTGTTGCTGATGTTGATGGCAAACTAAAAGGTGCAAACATAACATTTCACTCCGCCTCGGTCGGCGCAACCTGTAATATTTTGATGGCTGCAGTTTTGGCTGAAGGTACAACCGTGATTGAAAATGCCGCAAAAGAGCCGGAAATTGCCGATTTGATTGATATGCTTACCAAAATGGGGGCAAAAATCGAAGGGACAAATACTTCAACTTTAACTGTAGAAGGTGTTGAAAAATTGCACGGAGTTACGCATGAAATTATCAACGATCGCATTGAAGCCGGTTCTTATGCCGTTGCCGCCGCCATGACACACGGAAGGCTTGAATTGATTAATGCTAATGCCGAGCATTTGCAGCTTCCGCTTGATATTTTGCGCAAAACAGGTGTTAAAGTTGAAACAACGCCGAACGCCATAGTTGTTGATGCCCAAAATTGCGAACTGACCGGAGTTGATATTTATACCGATTATTATCCGGGATTTCCAACCGATTTACAAGCACAATTTATGGCTTTAATGTGTGTTGCCAAAGGTGCGGCAATGGTTACCGAAAGTATTTGGGAAAACCGCTTTATGCACATTCCGGAATTGATGCGTATGGGGGCAAACATTAATGTTCACGGTCATGCATCGGCAATTGTGCGCGGAGTTGAAAAGCTTTCGGCAGCACCTGTTATGTCAACCGATTTAAGAGCTTCATTTGCCCTGATTCTGGCTGGTCTTGTTGCTGAAGGTGAAACAATTGTCAACCGCGTATATCACCTTGACCGTGGCTATGAAACGCTGGAAGAAAAATTCAAAGCCGTCGGTGCTGATATTGAGCGCATCAAAGAAAGCGATATATAAAAATTTCGGTTTTAACAGAAAAAATCCACTTGAGGTTGTTAACCTCGAGCGGATTTTCTTAAATCATTTCATTTAGTTACGCATTAATACTCAAATGATAGTTGACCGTCTCGATGAAATTCTCGACTGTCGGCTCATCTTCAAACGGATAATGAATCAGCGGGCTATGTATATCAACGGTTATACCGCATTGATTAAAAAGCTCGTCAAACATTTCTTCAAAATCCAACGTGTCCATACCGAACTCATCACGAAGATTTGTCTTCAGCAACTTCTCATCGGGCATACTCCCCATACTCGCCACACATTCACAAAGTCCGGTATATTCGCTGAGCACTTCCAGCAAAATCTTCCGCACTTCAGTTACACCAATTTTATCCATAAGCATTTATGTTTTAATTTAACATTTACTCACTTGCAGGTATAAACAAGATACAGACAGCCGCGATGATAAGAGTGATGATACCATAGAGGTTAATCGCCGGTTCAAGACCGTTGAAAATCATCGCACAATATGCACCGATACCATAACACACATAGGAATATACTCCGATAACAAGCCAAAATGTATCAACACCGAGTTTGTGCAATCTCCACATGGCCGAAAAAAGTAGGACTAAACAGCCGACTAAGATGCCCGCGTGGAAATACCAAACTACGGAAATATAAATTCCCATAATTGCCGTCAATCCCACGAGGATGTTGCTATTTCCCCTATGATTAGTCAATCCTGCCCCGATAAAAGCGGGTAAAACAAGTAACATAAAGAGAATGGCATCAATCGTAAGACCTAAGTTCTCGACCGACGGGAACAATCCGCCAATCCAAAAGAGCAAGCTCTCAACGCCGATTATAACCGCGGCGATAACGAGAAAGAGAATGATAATACACATAACTTCCTCATAAAACCATTCATTGAGGAAATCTTTAATCTTTCCCATAGCTAGAACCTTTTAATGATTATCATACCACTCAATTCTTTATAGAGCTCTTGCGTATCAGGTGTCGGAGTTCCATACTCATCAACTTCTCCAAAGAAGATTTGTTCATCATCAAGATCAGTCACCAGATACAAGGTTGCCCGAGTATTTTCAGACGGCTGATGCGAACGAGCTCTATGCTCACAGACCGTTGCTAACGTTCTTTCCTGATGGTCTGGATTAGGCATAATCCAGACATCGCCATACTTGTTGTAGACAGCACCATCTAATTTCGTGTTACCCTCCGTCTTTTCAGCTAGAGCTTTGGCCTCATAGCATGTTGGCATTCTCAGCTTAAACTGCCTGAGCGCACCACACTTCTTGGCAAGACGACTTTTGATAGTTTTGGCACTAGTTTCCAATTCATTTTGCGTAACACCGCAGATGTATTGATTCAGATAGACAATGCCTTCAATTTCAATGCCGACAAAGCTACTTACCGAGCTTTTTATAGGATACGGCACGGAATACAGCTTGCCAGCCATACAGTAGACCATGTTGAAATTAGACCGGCTCTCGAAAGGATGGGCAATCCAGTGGCGATAGCCTTCGGCAATGTCTCGAATTTCCTTAGCCGTTACGCCAAAATGGCGTAACGCTTTGTAGATGTCAACAATTTTACGTCTCATAACACGTTTTCTCTCGACTTTAACGAGCGGAGGTTCTCTCCGGCGTACATTAATTAAACGATTACTGATATATGTATTCTTTGCTTCAAACAAAGAACCAATTTCCAATTATACCTTCATAATAGATTGATACCCGCTATATTAGACGAAAATTTTTACAAAAGCAAGAATTTTTTGCCTTAAAGTGCAAAAAAGCCACTTTCAAATTGTTATGAAATTATTCTGCATAAATTATAAATTTTGTAAGGCATAATCCAGCAAGATAATTTTTTCATATCAGTAATTTTTTGTAGATTTATCGTAGTAAAAAATTTGACTTTCGGTTGCCAAATATTAAGCAGGGTAACCTTTTTATTCCGTAATAAAAATGTTTTAGTGTAAATTTATCGGAAGTTGCTTAAAAAGTGGATAAATGGCAAAAAAAACTTTTGCTTTGGTGCTGTGTTTGCTATATTAAACCAGTTTTAAAATAATCTATTCAGAGGTGTGATTGTGACAGAAGAAATAAATGAAAACGGTGTTCAAAAAACCGATAATATTACCCCAACCATGATTTCGGAAGAAATGCGCCGTTCATATTTGGATTATGCCATGAGCGTTATTGTTTCGCGTGCGTTGCCTGATGCTCGTGACGGTATGAAGCCTGTTCATCGCCGCATTATTTACGGCATGTATGAAAACGGCTATGACAGCACAAAACCGTACCGTAAATCGGCGCGTATTGTCGGTGATGTTATGGGTAAATATCACCCGCACGGCGACAGCTCGATTTATGAGGCTATGGTGCGTATGGCTCAGCCTTTTTCCATGCGTTTAACGCTGATTGACGGACAAGGAAATTTCGGCTCAATGGACGGCGATGGTGCCGCCGCTATGCGTTATACCGAAGCTCGCTTGGCAAAAGTTTCGACTTATCTGACCGACAACCTCGATGAAGACACGGTTGATTTTATGCCGAACTATGACGAATCGTTGCAAGAACCGACTGTTTTACCTGCTCGTTTTCCGAACCTTTTAGTTAACGGCGGAAACGGTATTGCCGTAGGTATGGCAACCAATATTCCGCCTCATAATTTGGGCGAAGTTATTGACGCTTGTTGCGCTTATATCGATAATCCGGAAATCTCAATTGAAGATTTGATTAAAATTGTTCCGGGACCGGATTTTCCGACCGGCGGTTTAATTTTAGGTTACGGCGGTGCGCGTCAAGCATATTTAACCGGACGCGGCTCAGTTATGATGCGGGCAAAATGCTCAATTGAAGAAATCCGCAAAGATAAAGAGGCAATCATCGTTCATGAAGTTCCGTATCAGGTTAACAAAGCAGCGCTCGTTTCGCATATTGCCGAACTTGTTAAAGACAAACGTGTTGAGGGAATTTCCGATATTCGCGATGAATCCGACCGTCAGGGTGTGAGAATTGTAATTGAAATCAAGCGCGATTTTCAGGCAGAAGTTGTCTTAAATCAACTTTATAAATACACCTCTTTGCAAACAAGCTTCGGTATGAATATGCTTGCCATTAACGGCGGTCGCCCGATGATGATGAACCTCAAGGATATTATTTCAACCTTCATCGAATTCCGAGAAGAAGTAATTCGTCGTCGTACGATTTTCCGCCTGAATAAGGCTCGCGACCGTGCTCATGTTTTGGTAGGTTTGGCAATTGCGGTTGAAAACTTAGATCCGGTTATTGAGTTGATTAAAACCGCGCCGACACCGCAAGAAGCTAAAGATCGCTTGATGTCAACAAAGTGGAAAGCCGGCTCGGTTGAAGGTTGGGTTAACTTAATTGATGAGCCGGATCACAAGGTTGAAAACGGGATTTATATGCTCTCCGAAGATCAGGCAAAAGCGATTTTGGATTTGAAATTGCAACGCTTAACCGGTTTGGAAAGAGATAAAATCCATGATGAATTGGTTGGTTTGGGTGAATCAATCAAAGAATTTTTATCAATTCTTGCCAGTCGCGAAAAACTGTACGGCATTATGCGTGATGAGTTGGTTGCAGTTAAAGATGAATATGCAACCCCTCGCCTGACCTCAATTGAAGATATTGAGTATAATCAGGATATTGAATCGCTGATTCAGCGCGAAGAAATGGTGGTTACGGTTACCGAAGCAGGCTATATAAAGCGCGTTCCGCTGAATGCTTATAAAGCACAAAAACGTGGCGGTAAGGGTAAGTCCGGCATGACTACCAAAGAAGAAGATTTTGTTACCCGTTTGTTTGTTGCCAGCACACACACGCCGGTGTTGTTCTTCTCCAGCCGCGGTATTGTATATAAGATGAAGGTTTATAAACTGCCACTCGGTTCACCGACTTCAAAAGGCAAGCCATTCATCAACTTGTTGCCGTTGACCGAGGGCGAAAATATTACTGCAATCATGAAATTGCCGGAAAACGAGGCAGAGTGCGAGAATATGTCAATCGCTTTTGCTACTGCAAGCGGAAATATTCGCCGCAACAGCCTGATGGACTTTGTCAATGTTCAATCTAACGGTAAAATCGCCATGAAACTTGATGAAGGTGACAAATTAATTAACGTTGCACTTTGCGATGAAAGCAATGATATTATGCTTGCAGCCAAGAGCGGAAAGTGCATTCGCTTCCCGGTTGCCGATTTGCGTGTGTTTGTCGGACGCAACTCAACCGGTGTGCGCGGTGTTAAATTAAGCGGCGATGACAAAGTCATTTCGATGTCTATCTTAAAGCACAGCGATGCAACAGCCGAACAGCGTGACGAATATTTGCGCGTGTCTTCGGCAATTAAGCGCATGGAAGCCGAAAATGGCGGAAACGCTTGCATCAGTGCCGATCAGACCGGCTTGTTGAACTTGCTGTCGGCGGAAGAATTTGCCAAGATGGCTGAAAATGAAGAGTTTATCTTAACCGTTACGGTAACAGGTTACGGCAAGCGCTCGTCTTCGTATGAATATCGTGTAACCGGTCGTGGCGGTGTCGGTATCGCCAATATGGAAATGTCGCCGCGCAACAAAGAAGTTGTCAGCTCATTCCCTATTACAGAAGACAACGAGGTTATGATGGTAACAGATGGCGGAAAATTAATCCGTATGCCGGTTGATGACATCAGAATTGCCGGCCGTAAGACACAAGGTGTAATCTTGTTCCGTACGGCGGAAAATGAAAACGTTGTTTCGGTTACAAAACTTGATGCTGACGCTGATTCCGATGAGGAATTGAACGACGACAGTAACGAGGAAATCGATGATTCGGAAAATATTGCGCCTCAAATCAGCGAGCCGTTGACCGAAGAAATTGAGAACTAATTAATTTTATGGTAAAAAAACACCCTCCGTTTCTTGAATTGAAACAGAGGGTGTTTTTTATTTGCGCTTGCCGATTATCATTCCAATCGCCATCATCACAACACAACCAATAACAGTACATGTTGATAAAAATCCGACGATATCATTTAGCTTTTCCGGAATTTGGCTATCGGTCAGATTCTCATAAAAATCAAACAATCCTCCGATAACACAAATCAAAAGCCAGCAAGCCGCCAAACCGATGCTGATTGTCAGCGCAAGATTTTTTGGTCTGTCTCTATATAGCGAATCGATAATTCCGACTGCCATCATAATAAACAACCAAATAAATGCGGCTTCCAGTGCAAGATATTCTTCCCCTTGTAAACCGCAAAATATCGCCTGCCCTAAAAGAAGCAACAGCGGAACAATGGTTCCGAACAATGCCAGTTTAAAACAAGCAATTTTGCATTGTTCCTTTTCCGCTTTTACATACAGGTATCTTCTAAGCGCATATATTAAAAACATAATTGCGCATGCAAAAAAACTCAAATCCCAAACCGGACCGGTTGCAAGACAGAAGCCGGCAAGAAGTAGAGATGTAGGAACAACTACGAGCATTGCGCCCATTAGATTAAAAATAACTTTTTTCATAATCTTTTTTTTTAAGTTAATAATATGTTTGTCATTTTAAATTTAGCTTAATTTAATTATTTTGTCAATATGTTTTCTTACTTTTTTTCTGCATTTTATTCCAAGTATAATATGCAACATTTCAAAATAAATAAGATAAAAATATTTTTTTACACCACTTGAATTGTGCTTAATCATGAATATATACACAACAGCTATACAAATCAAATGCCATAATCAAGTTTTTTCAACTAATTATATGCCTATTTTATTTTTTTCATATAAAAAATTGAAAAATACTATTGACTTATCCATTATTTGATGTATAACGTATTTTGATAAGCGTTTTGCTTGTTTTTTTTAATAACTAAGATGGAGAAAGATAACTATGTCTATAGGAACTGTAAAATGGTTCAACCGCCGTAAAGGATATGGTTTTATTGAACCGATGAGTGGTGAAAAAGACGTTTTTGTACACATCACCAAATTGGAAGAAATTGGCTTAAAATATGTTAATGAAGGGCAAAAAATTCAGTACGAACTGTATAATGATCGGGGCAGAATTGCCGCCGGTAATTTAGTTATTCTTTAAGCCTTATTCTTTGATATTCTCTCCGCAGGGAGTTATTTTCGGCGGAGAGAATTTTTTGTATAAAGAAGCAATAATATCTAATGCAGATTTATATCTAATGCAGATTTATATCTAATGCAGATTTAACTGTATACAAAAAAAGATACCC
>FLNY01003122.1_pt1 | contig 48166 bp, 43 predicted proteins | sample 1140381 | NCBI WGS metagenome assembly FLNY01 (sample SAMEA3878172, study PRJEB12797) | bioreactor metagenome | biome: Moose rumen | place: Sweden | collected 2011-10
ATATTTTTTCTGCTTTTCTTACATATTAAAGTATATACACCTTATTATATAATATACAATTAGTCTCTACGACCAAAAATTCTCAGTAAATAGATAAAGAGATTGATGAAATCGAGATAGAGAGAGAGAGCCCCGAGCAACGCATATTTCTGTGTGTGCTCGCCCGCGTCAGGTGCCTGCAAGAACATTTGCTTAATCTTCTGTGTGTCGTAGGCTGTGAGACCGACAAAGATGAGCACGCCAATAAAGCTCAAGATAACCTCAAGGCCGGAACTTTTCACGAAAAGATTAACAACAGATGCGATAATAAGGCCTATGAGTGCCATCAGGAGAATTTTACCCCATGACGACAGATCGGTTGATGTGAAATATCCGAAAAGCGACATGGCTCCAAACGTACCTGCAGTAATAAAGAACACGGTAGCAATGCTTGTCATCGTGTATGCCAGGAAGATGGACGAGAAAACGACGCCGTTGATGACAGAATAGAACACGAAGAGAGCAGTTGCCAAAGATAGCGACAGCTTATCAATAGCAGCACTGAGTCCGAAGACAATGAGTAGCTCAGCACCAAAGAGGACCCATACAAAAGCGGTATGGGTGTAGAGGAAAGTGATGGCAGTTTGATTTGATGCCACGAGATAGGCAGTTAATCCCGTGATGACCAAAGCGAGTGTCATCCAAGTGTAGACTTTCCGCATGAGCACCGGGAAAGCCGATGCGATTTCGAGTTCGCGGTCGCGAGACGTCGACTGATAGTTAAGTTCCTGATAATCCATATTAAAAAGATTAAAAAAAGTTTGATTATTAATAGTCAAAGTAACCACTCATAAACATCATAGCAGACGGCACGCCCGCCAAAGCCTTCTTTTTGGAAGATGAGCGAATCATGAAGCTCGCTGCTATGAGGCATATTGGATGTCCCCATGTCGATAAATGCAACATTTGCATAGGCTTCATGGATGAGATAATCGTAGATAGCATCTACTGCATGAAGTTTTTTCCCCTCGGGCGAAGCGGAAATATACTGAGAACGAACGACGTCGCCACAGACATAGACCACCGTCCCTGCCACCAAAGTTTCCTCTGCATCACGCGCTACCCACAGTTGAATCTGATCAGGGAACCGGCTCTTGAGAAGCAGAATCTCCTCCAGCGTATGAACAGGGCGGGCACCGAATTTCTGCATGAGGTTATCAGCGAGAATTCCCCAAAAGCCCTGGAAGTCGTCAGAACGTTCGACCACGACGCCATTAGCAAGTGCTCTTTTTGCCTCATATCTACGGCTATATCTCCATTTAACAGGCCGTGCCGGACAGATGACAGAAGCCACATTGCGCCTTGAGAGGGATGCCTGACATGTTACGAACAGGGCATAAAGATCCTCTTCGGCCGGCAGTCGATGATAAATCCACGGCACGGGCTTATAGCAGACTTTTCGGATCTGCATGCTACGCAACAACTCATTGATTTCCCTAAAAAGGCTGCACACATCGGACGTCGTAGCGCGTTCTGTCATTATCAACCCTCCATAGGAGAGACCTTGATGAGAAAACAACACCCCGTCGCAGATATTGGCAGGCAGGATGGCATAAAGTCGGCCGTCACGATAGCACATCAACGAAGCATCGTCGAAGCGGTCGGCATGATAGTCCATATAGCTTCGGTCGAAGAGGAAAGTTCCATTCTTCGACTCAGCTACAAACCGGTTCCACTCATGAGCCCGTTCAGCACTATATCTGACGATTTCAAACATTGGCGTAATTGAGGAAATCCTCGTATTCATAAATATAGTCGGCCTCATCGAACAGGTCGGAGGCCAGCACCAGGCAGACAGCCCCAGAAGAGAAATCCTCCAGAGTACGCCAAATGCCAGTTTCCACAAGAAGACCTTGATAAGGGTGATTCAAGTGAAAAGTCTCCCGTGTACCCTTTCCGTTATCGAGGGTCACATCGAACGAACCACTGACAGCAATGATGAATTCGCGACAGTGTTTGTGGGCATGGCCTCCACGACTCTCGCCCGATGGCACATCGTAGGTCCAATAGACACGTGAGACCTTGAAGGGGATATTCTTAAACTCCTCCGCCACCGTCAGGTTGCCGCGCGGGTCAACCATTTTTGGGAGGTCGATGATCTTAGCTTCTGAGGTTTTCATAAGGGTCGGTTCCTAATACGGTTTTTGCCAATCGCTTGGCCTTATCACGCAGGGCATTGACGTCATCGCCCACCTCGCCATAGCAGAGGACGACGCCCATGCGACGGCCGCGATGCGCCTCGGGCTTGCCGAAGATGCGAATGCGGGTGCGGTCTTCGCGAAGAGCTTCTTCCAGATTGTACCATTGTTGAGGCAGAGCCGCAACACACTGAACCTCTTCGGGTGAAAGGATGACGGCAGAGGCGCCGGCGTGCTCGAGGTGAATGCCTGCAATAGGGAGCCCCATGACAGCCCGGAAATGGAGTTCAAATTCAGAGAGGTTGGTGGTGTGCCCAAGAGTCACCATGCCTGTGTCGTGGGGACGAGGTGAGAGTTCGGAGAAGATGACTTCGCCCTGTCGGGTGAGGAAGAACTCCACGCCCCAGATACCGGCGCCAGTGAGGGCACGCGTCACCTTGTCAGCCATCATCTGCGCCTGTTTCAGAGCCTCGTTGCTAATTTTATAAGGCTGCCACGATTCGCGGTAGTCGCCACCCTTCTGAACATGTCCGATGGGCGGACAGAAGATTGTGGGCCATCCATGCTGCTGAGTAACGGTGAGAAGAGTGAATTCCGATTCAAAATCAATAAATTCCTCAATGATGACCTCCTTGACGTCACCGCGTGAGCCCTCCATGGCTTCGCGGAAAGCCTGCTCCAGTTCGCTGTCGTTATGCACATAGCTTTGGCCATGGCCGCTCGACGACATGAGGGGTTTCACCACACAGGGGAAACCAATCTCGTCAGCCGCAGCCTTGAACTCTTCGAACGTCTTGGCGTAGAAGTATTTGGCCGTGCGCAATCCCAGTTCTTTCGAGGCCAGGTCGCGGATAGCGCGGCGGTTCATGGTGTAGTTGACAGCACGAGCCGACGGGACGACCTGAATACCCTCCTCCTCGAACTTGAAGAGGCGCTCGGTACGGATGGCCTCGATTTCAGGCACGATGATGTCGGGCTGATGCTTGCGCACCACAGCCTCGAGAGCATCGCCGTCGAGCATGGAAAAGACCTCGCTCTCGTCGGCAACCTGCATGGCAGGAGCCCCCGCATAGCGGTCGCATGCTATGACATACTGGCCAGCCCTCTTGGCGGCAATCACAAACTCCTTGCCCAGTTCACCTGAGCCTAACAGCAGAATCTTTTTCATTAGAACTTCACGATATGTTTTGGGTGACGTAATAAGTCTTTCCTAATGAAGCCCGGATCTGTTCGACGATGCCGACCTTCATTTCTCCAAGATAGTTGGTGCGCGTGGCACTTGCCAATTCCTCATAGTTGGCATAGACGTTTTCTGCGATACAGAGGGCACGACGCCCGCCGAGCATGTACCACCGCTCGCGCGTTCTGATTTTATAGTTTGAGTTGGACTTGTCGGTGATATAATAGACACCGTCGAAATCACTGAGCCGATAGTGACGGCTGGTAAAAGGCCATAGCAACGGCTGCACATCAATGCGTCCCTGCCAGACCGTAATGCGCCGGAATTCACTGAGGACGAGCAGCGAGCAAATCAGGAAAATAGTTGCCAAAACGCCACCGAGAATGACGGCCGACTTTCCGACCGTGCCCTCTGTCAGGTATTCTCCGATGGGGATGCCCAGGCCAACAGCCACGAAAGCAACGCAGGCCAAGACCAGCAACGGGAACCACCAGACGAATTTCGAGCGCACCTCGCGTGAGGGGTCAACCGTCATCTGCCGACGCTCAGGGATTCGTAGCGCCTGGTGCAGTTCGTCGAAGTTCTCATAGGCCGAGGCTTTCAGCGTCAGGACCGTCTGATAGTCGCGAATGAGCATGAGCTTCATATTCGATTCCTCGCCGGCGACAAGCATATAGTCGAACTCGCGGAAGCGATAGTGGCGTCGGGCAAAGGGAACGAGCGGAGAGATCAGTTCAATCTCGTCGTTCCAGATGGAGACGCGCTTGAGACGAGCCAGCCAAAAGAGCGTCACGACGAGCATGGCGCCGACCAAGATAGTGATAGTCAGGAGCCTGTTGAAGCTGTCGTTACTGACAAACGTCCAAAGGAAGGCCACGACGGCAAAAACGGTGGCGCACAGGTCTCGGCGCAGCGTTTTGAGGTTGAATTTGGAATCGATAGTCATGAGTTTTTGGGTTTAATCATTTGCCACTCGGGGGTGACTGCGATACGGCGGAGCAGGCGGCTGATAGCTGTGATGGTATCGTCGGGCTGCTCATGGCGGTGGGCGGCGAGGTCGTCGAGGGCCAGGCGCTCATGGCCGAAGAGACCGTAGTAGTGAAGGATGAGTTCCTCGTCGTCAGGGGCAAGCAGGGCAAGCAGATGCTCCATCTGGTGCTCCTGCTCGTGCGTGGCGCCTTGATAGGCCATGGCGACGAGGTAGGTGTTCAGTTCGCGGGTTATGGGGTCCATGATTCTTTTGAGGAGGCGCGGCATTGCCGCACCTCACCAGACGGGATGCGGGCTGAGTTAGCGGTTCTTGTACATTTGGTCGTAATACTGCTGGTAGTCGCCGGAGGTGACGTTGTCGAGCCACTCCTGGTTGTCGAGGTACCAGCGGACAGTTTTTTCGATGCCCTCCTCGAACTGGAGACTGGGCTCCCAGCCGAGTTCGCGCTGCAGCTTCGTGGAGTCGATGGCGTAGCGCAGGTCGTGGCCGGCGCGGTCGGTGACGTAGGTGATGAGATCCATGTCCTCACCCTCACGACGGCCGAGAAGGCGGTCGACAGTGTTAATAAGCACGCGGATGATGTCAATATTCTTCCACTCGTTGAAGCCGCCGATGTTGTAGGTCTCGGCCACCTTGCCCTTGTGGAAGATGAGGTCGATGGCGCGGGCATGATCCTCAACGTAGAGCCAGTCGCGCACGTTCTCGCCCTTGCCATAGACGGGCAGCGGCTTGCGGTGGCGGATGTTATTGATGAACAGCGGGATGAGCTTCTCAGGGAACTGATAGGGGCCATAGTTGTTCGAGCAGTTGGTCACGACGACAGGCATGCCATAGGTGTCATGAAAGGCGCGCACGAAGTGGTCGCTCGATGCCTTGGCAGCGCTGTAGGGCGAGTGAGGATTATACTTTGTAGTTTCGAGGAAAAACTTCTCGCCGTAGGCCAGATGATGCTCAGCCGACGATGCTGTCGTCGTGAACGGCGGTTCAATACCCTCGGGGTGCGTCAGTTCCAGGGCGCCGTAGACCTCATCGGTGGATATGTGATAGAATCGCTTGCCCTCATACTTCTCCGGCAGCGACTCCCAATAGAGTTTGGCGGCCTGCAGGAGCGAGAGCGTGCCCATGACATTGGTGCGGGCAAAGGTGAAGGGATCCTTGATACTTCTGTCCACATGCGATTCGGCTGCCAGATGGATAATACCGTCGACATGGCGCTCCTGCATTAGCTTATAGAAAGCATCGAAGTCGCAAATGTCCATCCGGACGAACTCGTAGTTGGGCCGGTCCTCGATGTCTTTGAGGTTGGCCAAGTTGCCGGCATAAGTCAGCTTGTCGAGGTTGATGATGTGATTCTCAGGATACTTGTTCACGAAAAGTCTGACGACATGGCTCCCGATGAAGCCAGCACCTCCGGTGATGACGATGGTTTTCATATGCTATTCCTTATTTTCTTGTTTCTTGATCCGATGATAATAATACGATGAGAACATGAAGACGACGACGGCCGTGGCGTAGGTGCTGAAAGCTTCGCTCCAGCTGTCGACCAGTCGCAACACGTACATTAATAACGTAACGAAGGCTGCAACTATTGTGCTGAGCAGCAAATCAATGAACATTACTTTCATTTCGTTTCCCTCCATTGCCTGATAAAGCCGGCGATGTAGTCAGCCGTGCGGTCAAGCCCCAGCAGCGAGGCGTCGACACAGAGATGATAGCCCTCGGCCTGCCCCCACCGCTTGCCCGTGTAATAATTATAATAGGAGGCACGCTGAGCCTCGCCCTTCTCGATGGTACGACGAGCCTCCTCGCGCGAACACTGGTGGCGCTCGGCGACGTGGTCGATGCGGAAGTCCATCGGTGCCGTGATGAAGACGTTGAAGCACTCCGGGCGGTCGCGCAACACATAGTCGGCGCAGCGGCCTACGAAGACGCAGCAATCGTTCTGTTCAGCGGCGCGGCGAATGGCGTCGCTCTGATATTTGAATAGCCCCTCCTGCGAGAAGTTGCTGGTCATGACCGACTGGTCGCTGATATGTGGCAGCTGCAGGTTGAAGAGCGAACGCAGGAATCCGCGGTGCTCGTCGTTCTTCTCGAAGAACTCCGGTGCGAACCCGCTTTCCTGGGCGGCCAGTTGCAGCAGCTCCTTGTCATAGAACTGCGCGCCGAACGCCTCGGCCAGCAACTTGGCAATGACACGTCCACCAGAGCCAATCTGTCGGCCGACATTGATGTAAAGTTTTCTATCGTTATTCATGCTTTCTTGAATTTACGCATATACCAAAGGAGGAAGGGGATGGTCATGGCAAACGAGAGGAAGTCGCTCGCGGGCATCGAGTACCACACGCCGTCGAGCCCCCAGCGCAGGGGCAGCACGAAGGCCAGCGGCGCCAGCAGGATGAGTTGTCGCGAAAGCGAGAGGAAGATGGAAATCTTCACCTTGCCGATGCACTGGAAGAAGTTGGTGATGACAGCTTGCGAAGCCACGACGACGAAGACGAGCATGTTGAGCCGTATGCCTCGGGCCGACATTTGGATGAGCGTCGGGTCGGTGGTAAAGATGCGGGCCAGCTGCACAGGAAACAGCATGGCCAGCAACCAGCCGACGAAGAGGATGGCCGTGGCCGAGCCGATAGCCAGCCATAGACAGCGTAGCATGCGGTCGTAGCGGCGTGCGCCGTAGTTATAGCCCGCGATGGGCTGCATGCCCTGGTTGACGCCGATGACGAACATGAAGAAGACCATGGCGATGGTGTTCGAGATGCTATAGGCGCCGACGGCCATGTCGCCGCCGTAGCGCACGAACTGATTGTTCATGAAGATCACGATGACACACGATGTGACGTTCATCAGGAAGGGCGAGATGCCGATGGCCAGGATGTTCTTTACGAGGTCGGCCTGCAGACGATAGATGCCCCGTTTCAAGTGGAGCAGCTCGCGCTTGTCGCTGAAAATCCACATCTGCCACGTGAGGGCCATCGTCTGGCTGGTGATCGTGGCCAGTGCTGCGCCGCGTATGCCCCATCGGAACCACCAGACGAAGGCAATGACGAGCAGAATGTTCATCACGACGGTGAACAGCGTGGCGTACATGGCATGACGGGGCTTGCCCGCGGCGCGCAACACAGCATTCATGCCAAAATACATGTGAGTGATCATGTTGCCCGCCAGGATGACCTGCATGAACTCGCGGGCGTAGGGCAGTGTCACGTCGCTGGCACCGAAGAAGCGCAGGATGGGGTCGAGAAACACCATGCAGACAAGCATGAACAGGAATCCAATGAGCAGGTTGAGCGTCACCGTGTTGCCCAGGAGGAGCTCGGCCGTGCGATAGTCGCGCTGCCCCAGCTTGACGCTGATACAGGTCGACGCGCCCACGCCGACGGCCGCCCCGAAGGCGCCGCTGAGGTTCATAAAGGGGAAGGTGATGCCAAGGCCGGCAATGGCATCGGCGCCTACAACCTGCCCGATGAAGGCGCGGTCTATTATATTATATAAGGAAGAAGCCGACATGGCCACGATAGCCGGAAGGGCATACTGCAACAGCAATCCGCCCACGGGCTTCTGGCCCAGCTCGAGTGCTCTCTGTTTGTTATCCATAATTCGCATGCAAAGTTACAACGTTTTTCTGATACGGCCAAATTTTGGCGTCATAAAAACGAGACGGCACGCCGCCTTTGACTGCGAAAAAATCATACATATTAAAACTCGATATCAAAAGAAGGGCAGCTTTTCGAGGCAAGAAGGGCCGCTTTTCGACTCAAAAAGCACCGCTTCTCGAACCAAAAAGCGGCACTTCTCTTAAGTAAATATCACAATAGCCTGATTATTAACGATTTACGAAATCGCATCCGACAAATGTCACTTTATTTTACAAATCGTCCTCATTCAGCGCCCTCTTCAAACCCTCGCAGAGCAACAGCTTTTTACTTCAGGATTTGGTTTGTTCATTTTTTTTGTTTACCTTTGCAGCGTCCAATCCTATTGACTATTATGCACCGACATACGACCATCGCAAGCATCATCGTGCTGATGCTCACCATCACGGCCACGACGGCCCGAGCCGCCAAGACAAAATGGCCCGGGGGCAAGATCTACGCTTTCCGCTATCAGCTCATCGACAAGCAAGGCACGGCCTACTCGCTCGACAAACCTCAGAAGTTTCTCTCGCGAAAGAGTTTAGAGCGGCGGCAGCGGCAGGGGCTGAGCCTCGATTCGACCGACCTGCCCGTCAGCCGACTATATCTCCGGCATTTTGAGGTGAAGGGCGTTCAGGTCGTCGGCACCAGCCGATGGCAGAACACGGTGCTGGCCATCTCGACCGACTCCGATGCGCTGATGCGGCTGGCCGACCTGCCCTGCGTGCGCGAGGCCCGCCGCGTGTTCGTCTCGCCCGACTCCATCGACAAGCAGGAGGATATCCGCTGGACGGTGCATGAGGATTTTAACAAGTGGGACTCGGTCGTCAACGACCCATTGGGCATGGCGCGCCCACAACTGGAGATGCTGGGCGGCGACCGTCTGCATGATGCCGGATACCGCGGACAGGGCATGACCGTCGCCATCCTCGACGGCGGTTTCCAGAACTACGACCGCATTCCCGCCTTCCGCCAAACGCACATCCTCGGGCTGCGCGACGTGGTGCCACCGGCAATCAGCACGCCCGGCAAGCAGGCCGATGGGAAAGCTCCGCTCCGAATTGACCACGGCACTAAGGTGCTCTCGGCCATGGCCGCACAGGCGCCCGAGGTCACAATGGGTACGGCTCCAGAGGCAGCCTACTGGCTGTTGCGATGCGAAGAACCGAGCTTCGAACAACCCATCGAGGAGGACTTCTGGGCCATGGCGGCCGAACTGGCCGACTCGCTGGGCGTCGACGTGATCAACTCGAGCCTCGGCTACTATGCCTTCGACGGCGACAGCGGCAACTATCGTCTGCAGGAGCTCGACGGAATGACGTCCCACATCTCGCGCGAGGCCTCAATGCTTGCCAGAAAGGGCATCGTGCTCTGCAATTCGGCAGGCAATTCGGGCATGGGACAATGGAAAAAAATCGGCGTGCCGGCTGACGCGCCGGACATCCTGACCGTCGGCGCCATCACGCCCGACCGCAAGTTGGCATCATTCTCGAGTCTCGGTCCCTCGCAGGACGGTCGCGTCAAGCCCGACGTCGTGGCTCAAGGTGCGCCCGCCGTGCTCATCTCCGGTCGCGGCACGCTGGTGCGCGACATGGGAACATCGTTCTCCACGCCCATCGTCTGTGGCCTCGTGGTCTGTCTGTGGCAGGCGCTCCCCGAGAAGACGGCCCTCGAAATCATCAACCTCGTCCGCCGCTCCGCCGACCAATACACTGAACCCACCAACATCTTCGGCTACGGAATCCCCGATTTCTGGAAAGCCCGTGCAAATGATGACCAGGAATGACGGCACGCTGCGTGCCGCATAAATATATGAACGAGACACTGACACTGTTGGAACTGAACTCGCTGGTGCGAATGACCATCGAGCAGACCCTCAACCGGGAATACTGGGTGGAGACTGAACTGTCGGAATGCCGCGAGTCGAAAGGCCACTGCTACATGGAACTCATACAGAAAGATGAGTTCTCCAATACCCCCGTGGCACGCGCCCAGGCCAAGTGCTGGCGCTCCACTTGGAGCATGGCAGCCCCCTACTTCATGCGCATCACCGGCCAGCAACTGCGCGCCGGCATGAAGGTCAGGCTCAAGGTCTATGCACAATTCCATGAGGCCTACGGCTTCTCGTGGATCGTCACCGACATCGACCCGAACTTCACCTTGGGCGACATGGCCCGCCGCCGACAGGAAATCATCCGACAGCTGCACGAGGAGGGCGTCTTCGACTTGCAGAGAGAGTTGAGCCTGCCCCTACCCTGTCTGCGCATCGCCGTCGTCAGCAGCGCGACGGCCGCTGGCTACGGTGACTTTGCCGCTCAACTGGCCGATACGCCGTTCCGCTTCGAGACCCATCTGTTCCCCGCCATCATGCAGGGTGAACAGGTGGAGCAAAGCATTATTGCCGCCCTCAACGACATCTACGACGACATCGAAGCCTTTGACTGCGTCGTCATCATCCGCGGCGGCGGCGCTACGGCCGACCTCTCTGGCTTCGACACGCTGACACTGGCCGAGAACATCGCGCAGTTCCCGCTGCCCATCATCACCGGCATCGGACACGACCGCGACGAGAGCGTGCTCGACATGGTGAGCCACCTGCGCGTAAAAACGCCTACAGCCGCCGCACAACATCTCATCGACCAGGCCGACCAACTGCTCCGTCGCATCGACATCTCACAAGAGCGCATCTCCCACTATGCCTCGAGTCGCATGGAACTGGAGCAAATGCGACTCAAGCGACTCTCAGAACGTATTCCGCCGCTGTTTTCGCTCGTCCGCACCCGACAGGAGGCCCGCCTCGACCGCCTCGGACAGGAACTGACGGCCCTCATCCAGCGCCGTCTGGACCGCGAGCTGCAACACCTTCAGCTCTGGAATGTGCAGTGTGAATCGCTGAGCACCCAGCGACTCGAGCGCGAGCGCCATCGACTCGAATTGCTCAAACAGCGCACACGTTCGCTCGACCCTGCCCTGATGCTGCGTCGAGGCTACAGCATCACCATGCACAACGGACATGCCCTGCGCAATCCCGCCCAGGTCAAGCCCGGCGACGAACTAGAAACCCGACTGGAAAAAGGAACTATCAAATCGAAAGTATTATGACATACGAAGAATCCCTCAGACAACTCGAATCCATCGTCGAGAAGATGGAACAAGGCGACGTCTCTGTCGACGAGCTCGCCCAGCAACTGAAGACTGCCCAGACACTCATCAAACAATGTAAGGACAAACTGATCAAGACCGACAGCGAGATAAAGAAAATCCTGGAAATGGACAAATAAAGTCAGAAAAATTTGCACGTATCAGTTTTTATCCCTACCTTTGCAGCATGGTTCAGAATACATTTCTTAACCTTATATATAACGAATAATTATGAAAGACTTAGACTGGGGAAAACTCCCGTTTGGTTACATCAAAACCAATTACAACGTCCGTTGCTACTATCGCGACGGCAAGTGGGGCGAGATTGAAGTCTGCTCCGACGAGTATCTAAAAATGCACATGGCTGCCGCTTGTCTCCACTACGGACAAGAAGCCTTCGAGGGTCTGAAAGCCTATCGCTGCCCCGACGGCAAAGTGCGCCTGTTCCGCCCGGATGCCAACGCCGAGCGCCTGCAGTCGACGTGCCGCGGCATCTGCATGCCCGAACTGCCCACCGAGCGTTTCATCGAGATGTGCGAGAAGGTGGTGCGCCTGAACCAGGAGTTTATCCCGACCTATGAGAGCGGTGCCACGCTCTATCTGCGTCCGCTGCTCATCGGCATCAACCCACAGGTGGGTGTGTCGCCGGCTCACGAATATCTGTTCCTCATCTTCGTAACGCCCGTAGGCCCCTACTTCAAGGGCGGCTTTGCCGGCAACCCCTACGCCATCATGCGCGACTATGACCGTTCGGCTCCCCTCGGCACAGGTAAATACAAAGTGGGTGGCAACTATGCAGCCTCGCTCTTTGCCCACCAGATTGCCCACGACAAGGGCTATGCCAGCGAGTTTTATCTCGACGCCAAGGAGAAGAAATACATCGACGAGTGCGGTGCTGCCAACTTCTTTGGCATCAAGAACAACACATACATCACCCCGAAGTCGACCTCGATACTGCCCTCAATCACCAACCGTTCGCTGATGCAGATTGCCGAGGATCTCGGCATGAAGGTGGAGCGTCGCCCCGTACCCGAGGAAGAACTGGAGACCTTCGAGGAGGCCGGCGCCTGCGGCACGGCTGCCGTCATCTCGCCTATCAGCTACATCGACGACCTCGACACGGGCAAGCGCTATGACTTCGGTCCCAACCCCGGCCCCATGTCAAAGAAGCTCTACGACACGCTGCGTGGCATACAATATGGCACCATCGAGGACCGTCATGGCTGGACGCGCGTCGTCATCGAATAATTCTTATAAAGATTCAGATAATGGAATATTCTCAGTATCAAAATGCGGGCAGCCCGGCGCAAATGCCCATCAAAGACAACAAAGTGCTCGCCATCGTGGCGCTCGTCCTGTCGATCTTTTGTTGCAACATCCTGTCAATTGTTTTCGCCATCATCGCACTGGTGAAATCGAATGAGGTGTCGAAGTTCCAAATGATGAACCAGCCGCAATTGGCCGAGCAGTCGGGCAAGCGCGCAGGTCTGTTCAGCTGGATTGCCATTGGCCTAATGGTCTTCGGTCTCATCATCCAGTACGTTTGGTTCTTCGCCATGGGAGGCATGGAAATGTATCAGGAGATGCTGCAGGGTCTGCAGTAAACAATTCTTGAAACTGAGACGGTCGATACTTCTGACTGCCATCGTGGCAGTCGGCCTGATACTCCGTAGGTTCAACCCTATGGAGTATCAGTTATTTCCGCCCTGTATGTTCCATCAGCTGACGGGGCTCACTTGTCCTGGTTGCGGCATGCAGCGGTTTGTGCATGCCATGACTAACGGCCATCCGATAGAGGCCATCCGATACAACGCTTTCCTGCCCTTACTCATCTTCTACGTCATGCTGTTCGCTCTTGAGCGACTGGTGCTCACCGGACATGCCCGGATGCGGCTGCGGGAGGCCGTTGAGGGGCGTGCCATGTGCCTGTCGCTGGCCGCCGCCATTCCCATCTGGTTTGTTCTCCGCAACCTTCTCGGAATCTAACATTTGTTAGAAAACGTTGAAATATCGGCAAGTTTTTGGCCAAATCGATTCTTTTTAGTAAATTTGCACCCAAATACATTTTTGCGAAATGAGTAAAGGAAAACTGGCCAAGTTTGCCGACATGGAAACCTACGAAAACGTCTTCCAATACCCCTACTCGGTGGTGAGCGACGTTCCTTTCGGCATGCGTGGCCATTGGCATGAGCAATATTTCAACAACCAGAACCCCATCGTGCTCGAACTGGGCTGCGGCAAGGGTGAATATACGGTCGAACTGGCCAAGCGCTACCCCGACCGCAACTTCATCGGTGTCGACATTAAGGGCGCCCGCATGTGGACCGGTGCAACAATGGCACTGAAGGACGGGCTCAAGAACGTCGCGTTCCTGCGCACCAACATCGAGATTATCGACCGTTTCTTCGCTGACGACGAGGTTCAGGAGATATGGCTCACCTTCAGCGACCCGCAGATGAAAAATCCACGTAAGCGACTGTCGTCGACCTACTTCCTGCTACGCTACCGCCGTTTCCTCATCGACTGCGGCCTCATCCACCTGAAGACCGACTCCAATTTCCTTTACACCTACACCCGCCTGATGACCGAGCACAACCACCTGCCCGTGGAAACCCAGACCGACGACCTCTACTCCAGTCCGGTGGGTTGCGACAATGTCGCAACCAGCATCCAAACCTACTACGAGCAGATGTGGCTGTCCCGCGGTCTGAGCATCAAGTACATCCGCTTCCAGTTGCCCCATGAGGGTTTATTGGAAGAACCCGACGTAGAAATCCCCCTCGACAACTACCGCAGCTATCACCGCTCAAAACGCAGTTCGCTCGAAACCAGCAAATAAGGCTCATGTCAATAAGAAACAGACTTTTAGCACTTCTCATGGTGTTCCTCCCCATAGGCATGATGGCACAGCAAATGACCATCACGACCGACTCTGTCGGACAACTGTCAAAGCAGTTACCTGACAGCATCCGTTATACTATGCAGGAGCTCAAGATTAGCGGCCCGCTCAACGGCAACGACTTGAAAATCATTCAGCTCATCACCAGCCGTCTGAAACCCAAGAAGCCCACCGACCAGGTGCTCACCTCGCTCGATCTTTCCGAGGCCACCATCATTGAGGGTAAAGGCAACTACCGCACCCGTGCCGACGTGCTGCCAGCCGCCATGTTCTTGAACTGCAAGACTTTGGAGCGAGTCGTCCTGCCAGACGGCACACTCGAAGTGAGCCGCAGCTGCTTCAGCGGTTGCGTCAGTCTGAAGGAGATTGGCATTCCCGACGGCTGCACCCAGATTTCTGACTATGCCTTCAACGGCTGCACAGCCCTCAAGGACATACGTTTGCCGCTCGATCTCACCATCATCGAGAACCATGCCTTCGACGGCTGCCGCTCACTGACCTCCATTGAAGTGCCAGAAGGCGTGACGCTCATCGATGTCTATGCTTTCAACAACTGTGCCTCCCTTGCCAAGATCGGCCTGGAATGTGATATCAACCGCATCAGCAATTCCACCTTTGCCGGCTGCGTACAGTTGCGCGAACTGGCTTTGCCACAGTCGGTTACGCTTATCGGCAGCGATGCCTTCAAGGGATGTATCTCAATGGAAATCATCCAGATGCCCGATGCCATCAGCGAGATTGGCAACAGTGCCTTCGAGGGTTGTATTAACCTGCGGTCTATTGAGATGACCACTGCCGCACGCATCGGCAGCGATGCCTTCAAGGGCTGTTCAAACCTTCAGTCGGTTGAGATTGAGAGTGCCGACCGCATCGGCAATGCGGCTTTTCAGAACTGCGCCGGACTTCAGAATGTCACCATTGACGGCAACCTGAAGGGCATAGGGACTGAGACCTTTGCCGGTTGCACAAACCTTGTCTCGGTGTCATTGCCAACAACTGTCAAGACCATCGGCACACGGGCTTTCTACGAGTGCAAGAGTCTGCCAAGCATCGACTTGCCCGACGGTGTCACCCGTATTTATGACCATGCCTTCGAGGGGTGTGCCAGCCTGAAATATATTACAATTCCCAATCTGGTGAAGCAGATGGGCAGCGACACGTTTGAGAACTGCACATCGCTCGATTCTGTCAATATCCAAGGCTTCGTGGAGAAGTTGGAGAGCGATGTCTTCCGCTACTGTCACTCCCTACGCACCATTATCCTGCCAGTCAGCATCAAGAGCATCGGCGACAATGCTTTTCAGGAATGCTCAATGCTCAGGGAAATCACCCTGCCTATCTCAGTGACCAGCATTGGCGACAATGCCTTCGACAAGTGCGTCTCGCTCCAGACGATGATCGTTCCCGCCGCCTGCACCACTATCGGCAGCGCCTCGTTCCGCGAATGCAGCGGGCTGACACGCCTTGAACTGCCCGCCGCCATGAAGAAGATTGGCGGCAACGCCTTCACCAAGTGCGTCTCCCTCCGCGAGCTGGTTCTGGGATCGCCATTGCCGCCCAGCATCACCCATTCTTCGTTCAAGGGTGTCGTCATGAGTGCCTGCCGCATCATTGTTCCTAAAGGTTCCAAGAACAACTATCGAAACGACAAATCATGGGCCAAGATGCCTCAGCTTGTTGAACAGCAATAGAAAAAAACGCATGAAGTTCTTACTTTCCACATTTCTCATCTGGATGAGTTTGATTTCTGCTATGGCTCAGACCGATACGGCACACGTGGACAAGGAGGCCGCCGTCAGTGAAGTGACGGTCACTTCGTCGTCGGGTCTGCGCCGCATGGGCGGAGCCGTCAACGGCGTCACCATCGGCCGACAAGAGCTGTTTAAGGCTGCCTGCTGCAACCTCGGCGAGAGCTTCACCACCAACCCGTCGGTCGACGTCAGCTATAGCGATGCCGCCACAGGCGCCAAGCAGATCAAGTTGCTCGGACTCTCAGGCACCTACGTCCAAATGCTCACCGAGCAGCTGTCGGCATTCCGAGGCGCAGCCCTGCCCTACTCTCTCGACTACGTGCCTGGTCCGTGGATGCAGAGCATACAGGTGTCAAAGGGCGCCTCGACGGTCAAGAACGGTTACGAGTCGATGACCGGCCAGATTGACATTGAGTACAAGAAGCCCAACGACATGGAGCAAGTCAATGCCAACCTCTATGCCGATTCTGAGAGCCGACTGGAGGCCAACGCTGATGCCAACGTCCACCTCAACGACCAACTGAGCACTATCGTCCTGCTTCATGGAGAGAAAAACTTCGCCCATCACGACGCCAACGACGACGGTTTCCTCGACATGCCACGCCGTCAGCAGATGAACCTGCAGAACCGCTGGAAGCTCGTCACCGACCGCTACATCATGCACGCCGGCCTCACCCTTCTCAAGGAGAAGCGCGAAGGCGGTCAAACCACCCACACCCCCCACAACCCCGTCCCATCTGTTGCTGTATCACAGCAACACGCCGTTCCCCATCTTTACACCATAGAGACCGAGACCGACCGTTACGAGGCCTACATGAAGCATGCCTTCATCCTGCGCCCAGAGCGTCAGGAGAACATCGCCCTCATGGCCAACGGCTCGCTCCACATGCTGGATGCCAGATACGGCCACCGCATCTACGACAACAACGAAAAGACACTCGCGGCCCAGCTGATGTACGAGACCAATCTCGGCCAGGCCCACCAGTTCAGCGTCGGCACGAGCCTCAACCACTACTACAGCAACCAGCACCTCGACGGCACGCTCACAAACGAGCACGAGACCACCGGCGGCGCCTATGCCCAATACACCCTGACGATCGACAAACTGACGCTCATGGCCGGTCTGCGCGCCGACCACAGCAGCCTCTACGACTGGTTTGTCACGCCACGACTCCATCTGAAATATTCGCCCGCCGACCTCGTCAGCCTCCGCCTCTCAGCCGGCAAGGGCTACCGTTCCCCCCGTTTCTATGCCGAAAACCACTTCCTGCTGGCCAGCAGCCGCCTCCTATGTCTGCAGGGCAACCTCGATCAGGAGAAAGCCTGGAACTACGGGCTCAACACCGCATGGAACATTCCTCTGGCCGGCAAGCCTCTGAAACTGAATGCCGAATATTATTTCACCGACTTCTCGAACCAGCTGGCCATTGACTATACTGACAACAGCATCGACGTCTACATGACCCCTGACGGCTATTCCCATACCTTCCAGGTCGACGCCATCTACCCTCTGCTGACGGGACTGACGGCCACGGCCGCCTGGCGATGGAACGACGTCAAGACCCGCTTTCACGGTCAGATGATGGAGCGGCCGCTCACCTCACGCTACAAAGGCCTGCTCTCGCTGAGCTATGCCCCTGGTCTTGGCATCTGGCACTTCGACACGACGCTGCAGATCAATGGTGGCGGTCGCATCGTCGGCGACGAGCGGTTCAGCGGCTACGAGCAGCTGCAGGCCCAGGTGACCCGCGACTTCCGCCGGTTCTCCGTCTACGTGGGCGGCGAAAACCTGACCAACCGCCGGCAGCAAGACCCCGTCCGCGGTTATGCCGACCCTTGGGGCCCCGACTTCGACGCCACCCTCATCTGGGGACCCGTCCACGGTCCCATCTTCTACATCGGACTAAGATATAATTTTGAACGAATATGAAAAAACTGTTTTTCATTGCCGCTCTGGCCGCCAATGTCGTGGCCGTCGGCGCCAAGGACATCAAGACCGTCGTCTTCACTACCCAGCCGCAGATGCACTGCCAGAACTGCGAGAACCGCATCAAGGGCAACGTGCGCTTCGTCAAGGGCGTCAAGCAGATAGAGACCAACGTCGAGAAGCAGACCGTCACCATCCAGTATGATGCCGACAAGACCACGCCCGAAAAGATTCAGGAGGGTTTCAAGAAGATTGGCTACGAAGCCAAGCAGGTCGTGAAGAAGGAGGAGAAGAAGAAATGACGCTCTATCCCCAGCTGATTATGGACGCGCTCGCCACGGTGACGTATGCGGGTACAAAGAAAAATCTGGTGGAGAGCGGCATGGTGGCCGACACGCCCTCAATCAACGGCATGCACGTCCGGGTGGTGCTCGAGTTTCCCCGCGACACCGACCCCTTCTTGAAATCGACCGTCAAGGCCGCCGAGGCCGCTATCCACTACCACGTCGGCCGCGACGTCGAAGTGGAAATCGTGACGGAATTCAAGTCGAAGCCGCGCCCTGAAGTGGAGAAGCTGTTGCCCGGCGTGAAGAACATCGTGGCCGTCAGCTCCGGCAAGGGAGGCGTCGGCAAGTCGACCGTCTCGGCTAACCTGGCCATCGCCCTGGCCCGTCTGGGCTATAGCGTCGGACTGCTCGACTGCGACATCTTCGGCCCCTCGATGCCCAAGATGTTCCATGTCGAGGATGCCCGCCCCTACGCCGTCAGCGTTGACGGGCGCGATCTCATCGAGCCCATCGAGCAGTATGGTGTGAAGATGCTCAGCATCGGCTTCTTCGTCTCGCCAGAGACGGCGACGCTCTGGCGCGGCGGCATGGCCTCCAATGCCCTGAAGCAGCTCATCGCCGACGCCGACTGGGGCGAGCTCGACTACCTGATTCTCGACACGCCGCCGGGCACGAGCGACATCCACCTGACACTACTGCAGACGCTTGCCATCACCGGTGCCGTCATCGTCTCAACGCCCCAGCAGGTAGCCCTCGCCGACGCCCGCAAGGGCATTGACATGTACAGGAACGACAAGGTCAACGTGCCCATCCTCGGACTCGTCGAGAACATGGCGTGGTTCACGCCTGCCGAACTGCCCGAGAACCGCTACTACATCTTCGGCCGCGAGGGCTGCAAGCAGCTGGCCGAGGCGATGCAGATTCCCCTGCTGGCCCAGATTCCGCTGGTGCAGAGCATCTGCGACAGCGGCGATCAGGGCACGCCCGCCGCCCTCAATGCCGACACGATGACCGGCCAGGCCTTCATCAATCTGGCCCAGGCCGTGGTCACGGTGGTCAACCGCCGCAACCGCGAGCAGCCGAAGACAAAAATCGTGAAGACGAAATAATATAAGTCTCAAGAACGTCAGGAACGAGCCCGAATTGTCAATAAAATTCGCAACAATTTGTCTAATTTTTACAAACACCTGATTTTCAGGTTATTATCAAACCACTAAAAAAGAAGCGGTGCTTTTCGATGAGAAAAGCGCTACTTCTTGCATCGAGAAGGGCCGCTTTATTGCCATCAAAGCGGTCCTTCTTCCATGGGATATCTGCTGTTTGTAAAAAATATTCCTAATCACGCACAATCCGGAATCCATCTCATGAAGCCTCCTCATCGTCATGGCTTTGTTGCATCTGATTGAGACGCTCGGTGGCCACACGACGCGAGAGATAAATCTGATAGCGATAGACCAGACAGGCCGCAGCAAAATAGACGGCCGTCTGGAGCCAAAGGAACCGGAGCTCCGGCAGCACATCGCTGAGAGTGCCCCCCATCTCGCTGATGCGCACATAGCCGCGCACGCCGAAGGTCGACGGGAACAGCCACGAGATGCCTTGCCAGAAGCCGGGGATGCTCGACTGCGGCCAGCTTGTGCCAGTGAGGAACAGCAAGGGCAAAGTGACAAAGACAATGAGCAACATGACATTCTCGCGATAGCGGATAATACAGGAGACGGTCATGCCGAAGAAGATGCATGCCAGCAGGTAGGGCAACAGGAACAGGAGCAGATCCTGCCAGTGCCCGATGGCGGTGAAACTGAACAGGCGGGGCACCACCAGTACCAGGTAGGCCGTCATCACGGCATAGATCATCAGGTAGGCCAACGACTTGCCGAAGACGATGCGCAGCATGCCGCGGTGATGGCGGCTGATGGGGATGAGCATGTTGTAGCGGTTATCCTCGCGGGCCGTACCGGCCGAGAGGCCGATGCCGAGCACGAGGGTCTGCTGGATGATGAGCATCAAGACGGCCGGGATGATGAATGAGCCATAGCCGCCCGTGGGATTGAAGATGGCCACCTCGTCGAAGTCAAGCGGCCGCGCGGAAATCCGCTCCTCGCGGACCGTATAGTGCTGTCCCAAGCGAGTCTGAATCTCGCTGCCCATCTGCATGCTGACGGTCTGGGCCGTCTGGAACACAGCCTTATAGGCCAGCATGAGCGACATGTCGCAATAGACGCTGATCGTGGCCTGTTCCATGCGGTTGACGTGTTCCTCAAAGTCGCTGGGAATGAGGTAGATGCCCTTGGCAATCTGTCGACTGACGAGCGAGCGGGCCTCGTCGAGATCGTTAGCATAGCTCAGGATTTTCACATCAGGCGAGGCATCACACCGCCGTATGAACTGCCGCGAGAGTTGCGAGTGGCTTTGGTCGACCACCACCACGGGCACCTCGCGCACCACCTCGTTGTTGTAGATCCACGAATACAACAACGGATAGAACAACGGCACAAGGATGAAGAAGATGAGCACACCCTCGTCGCGTACCACCTGCCGCATCTCCTGCCGCCAGATATAGGAGGCATCCTGCAGAGCTTCGTGTATGTTATGGAATATAGACATAGGTGAGCATTGCATTCTTGATTTTCTTGACGACAAGCCAGGGCAACAGCGTGAAGGCTGCCAGGGCGGCAAAGTGGAACCATGCCTCGAGCAGCGGGAAACCGTTGAAGACGCACGTCTGATAGATCATGAAGTAATGGCGCAGGGGGAACAGCCATGACAAGGCCTGCACGGGTCCGTCCATGGCCATGATGGGGAAGGCTGAGCCCGACATCGAGAAACTAAGCATGGCCCACAGGGCGCAGATACTCATCGACATGCGCAGCGAGGGCATCAGACCGAAGGCGAAGACGCCGAAGCCCTGCGACGCCAGCACCTGCATGACACCCAGCAGCACGAGCATGGCCGCGCCACCCTCGTGAGGGAAGCGCAGAAGGCCAAAGACGTAGTATTCGTAGACAAAGACCATAAGCAACCAGATGATGGTCTGTGGAAGGAGTTTTCCTATCAGGGCCACTGTGATGTTGTTGTTGGCCATGCCGAGCCACTCGTGCGACGTGCCGAACTTCAGCTCGGTGCCGATGCTGTAGGCCGTAATCAGAAAGATGAAAAGCATCAGGATGCCAGGTACGATCATCGTCGTCAGATAGATGTTGTAGCTGGTCCAGGGATTGGCCACCTGGTGCAGGTCGATGCGGATGGGCTGCAGGAAAGCCTGTATCTGCTCATCAGTGAAACCGCGGGCCCTCATCGTAGCCTGACCGACGGCGGCCGAGCCGAGGGTCGAGACGGTCTTCATATCCTTCATGATGAGCGAGCCGCCCGTGATGGAGGCCAACGAATAATAGAATGAAATCTTGGGCTGACGGCTGGCCAGCAGCGCGTCGGTTGTGCCCTTGGGCAGATAGAGGAAACCGTAGATCTGATTCTGCTGAATGGCTCGTCGCGCATCGCTGACACTGGGATAGTGGGCCACGACGTCGCTGTTCTGGAAGGCATCGAGATTGCGCACCAGCGAGCGGGTGGTCGACGTATTGTCAAGGTCGACAAGTCCGACGGGCAGGTTGACCGGCTGGCCGTCGCGCATGATTGAAGTGAAGAAGAGCATCACCAGAACGGGGAAGACCACCATGCAGAACAGGTAGACCGGATTCTTCATCAGAATCCGGCACTCGCGCAGGGCAATTTCTATAATCTGGCTCAGGAATCTCTTCATGATTGAATTGACTAATGAGCTACTTTATCACAAGGCTCATGCCAGGCCGAAGCCCTTCAAGTCTCTCCACGGGACGGGCCTTCACCTCAAAGGTTTTCAGGTCATACTGGCCAGTGGTCTTCGTGGCCTTCCATACGGCGTAGGAGCCCTGATCCTTCAGGTGATAGACGCGCATCCTGATTTCCTTGTTGAAAGCGGGCACAAAGGCAGTGAACTCCGAGTCGACCTGCATGCCCTCAAGCTGGTCCTCGCGCACATTGAACGTGCCCCACATGTCGTCCATCAGCGAGATGGTCATGATGGGACTACCCGTGCCGACGAGCTCGCCCACCTTGGGATAGATCGAACTGACCTCGCCGTCCATCTGGGCCACCTGAACCGTTTCGTCGATGTAGGCATTGACCTCATCGACGGCACCCTTGGCACGGTTCACCTGAGCCTGCGCAGCGAGTTTTTCTTCCTGGCGGGCACCGTTGACGGCCATCTCATACTGGCTCTGTGCGGCCTTGACCTGAGCCTGCGACGACTTATACATGGCTTCAGCCTCGTCGCGTTTCTGGGCGCTCATGACGCCCTCGTCGTAGAGCCGCTGCACACGGCGGTAGGACTTCTCGGCAATCTCAAGTCCGGCCTTGGCCTGCTGCAACAGCTGGTAGGCACCTTGTATCTGCTCCTTGCGGGCGCCGGCCTTAGCCATCTGCTCAAGGGCAGTGGCCCCCTGCTCAGCGCCCTGGGCCTGCGTCATCTTGGCGCGCACTTCGGGTGCATCAAGAATGGCGAGCGTATCACCGGCGTGGACGAAGTCACCCTCTTTGACACGGATTTCCTGAATGCGGCCAGGCACCTTGCTCGACACGCGATACTCCGACACTTCTACCTGTCCCTGAATGATTTCCGGATCGCGGTCGAGTGCGAAGAAACCGATGATGGCTACGATGACGACCACTGCTGCGAAGCCCATTATGGCCAGTAGGATGTTGTTATGCTGCTTCTTTGCTTGACTGTTGCTCATAATATCTCTTATCTATTATCTGTTATCTATTATCTATTCAACGTTCCCATTGCCTTCTGCAAGTCGACTTGAGCCAAGCGCACAGCGATTTCGGCGTCAATCTTCTGCGACTGGGCCTGAAGCCAAACCGTCTGGGCCTCCATTACGGTGGTGGCGTTGATGACGCCCTCGCGGAATCCTATGTTGGCTGTGCGGAGATTCTCCTCGGCCTTCGCGATATTGGCCTGCGCCATGCTCAGCCGCTTGTGGGCCTCACCTACCTTGAACGAGCTCTGGTTCACTTGCAGTTCTATTTTCTCGCGGGCTTCCTCCAGTTCGAGACTGGCGATAGCGGCGGCGCCCTTCGACGCGCGAACCTTATACATATTGTCGCCCCAGTTCCAGATGGGGATGCGCAGCAACACGCCGATGTTCCAGAACCCGCCGAACTTTTTCTCGAAACCATTCAGCACGTTGGGATTACTGATGGCATAGCCGCCAGTCAGGGCCAGCTGCGGCAAGTTGGCAGCCTTGAGGATATTGGTGGCCTGATGAGCCATGTCGACGGTATTCTCCAGCATCTTCAGTTCCGGGCGCTGGGCCATGGCCTGCTCGACGCTGGGCTGCGGCACGGTCGCTACAGATGGAACGAGGGTTTCGCTGTCTTCATCGGCAAGCGTGATGGTCTCGTTCATGGGCAGGCCGATCATCTGGCAGAGCAGCATACGCGAAAGCGTCAGCCCGTCGTCGACCTGCTGCACAGCCATTTCGGCCTCGCTCACCTTCACGCTGACGCTGAGCCCCTCGCTGCGGGTGGCAACACCCTCGTTGATCATTTTCTGCACATCGTCATCGAGTTTCTGCACAACCTGCAGGAAACTCTCGGCCAGCTGTTTTTTATGTTTCAGCGAGACTACCTGCCAGTAGACCTGATCCGTAGAATAGATTACGGACTGCCGACCTGCCTCGGCACGATTGCCAGCCAACTGCTCGTTGATGTCGGCCACGCGGTTCATCGCCACTATCGCGCCGCCCATGAACAGCGGCTGAGTGACAATGATGGAGCCGGCAAAAATGTTGCGCGTATCGGTGCGGAAGGCATCGACGATCTTTTGTCCTTCGGTGTTCAGCAGTCCGGTGACGCCCGTCAGCGTCTGCCCCATCTGCTGCTGCATCTGACCTGCCATTTGCTGGAAGGCGTCCAAAGGCATGCCCATCTGACCGAGCATCTGGCCAAGCTGTCCCATCTGCGCCTGCAAGCCGGAACCCAGGTTCTGCAGCGGTGCAGCCGCGGTGTTGCCCAGGTTCTGCAACGACGTTTTCTGATTATCATTGAGCAGCGACAGCTCCTCGCTCGTCCATTGATACGTGCCCAGGGCCGAGACATGAGGCAGATACTTCGTGCGGGCCGAGCGCCTCAGGTTGGCTGCCACCTGCTGCTTCAGCTCGTCGGCGCCCACCTGCTTATTGTTGCGCAAAGCCATGGCGCGACAAGAGTCAAGCGTCAGCAAGGTCTGAGCTGATACGGAAGCAATGGACAAAGTGCAGAGCACGATGGACAATGCGCTCGTCAATGCTGTTCTTTTTGTTTTCTTCATAGATGATTTACTTAAACGAGAACGTTCTTGTACCAATCATATTGCCGTCGGCAAAGATGCTGACGCGATAGTCGCCGGCCTCGAGGAACTCAGCCACCTGCCAATAGACCGTCACGGGTGTTTCCTCTCCGCTGTACTCTATCGTCTTCTTCATCGAATATTCCAGCTGACGGTTCTCATAGGCAAATGTGCCGCCGCCGTTGAGCACCGTGCCTGCCGGCGTCTGGACGCGCACGTAAAGCGTGCGGTTGCCGTTCTGGGCCGTCACGTTGCGCGCCACAGTGAAGTTCACCTGCAGCGTCTTGGCGTCCTTCATCTTCTTGGCAGCCTTAGAGCGCTTGTTCAGTGGAGTCATAGTGATGCCCGTGGCATCAAGCTGGGCGGCGATGGCCACCTTCTCGGTCAGCGACTGCTTCTCCTGCTGCAGCCCCTCGTTAGCGCGGCTGGTCTCGGCCAGCTGCGTGTTGACGCGCTCATTCTCCTGGCGTAATTGCTGGTTCACCTGATTGAGCGAGTCGACCTGGCGGATATAGGAGCGCAGCACCTCGCGCACGGCAGCCAGTTCTTTTTTCAGGCGAGTAATCTCGCGAGCGTCGCTGGCCTTCACCTGTTTCAGCTCCTCGAGCAGCTGCTGAGTACGCATCTGCTCCTGCGTCAGCTGGGCGATGATCGAGTCGTTGTTGATCTGGGTCATCATCTCGCCATATTGCAGCGTGAAGCGCTCATATTCGTTCTCCATCTCCTGCTTGTCGAGTTCAGCCAGCTCCTGCATTTCCTGCTTCTCCTGCTCCAGCTGCTTATTGCTACGCATCAGCATCAGCGCGAGCACGGCCAGCGCCACAATGGCCACTGCGGCCAAGGCAATCCAAAGTTTTTTCATATTCTTTCCCTGTGGGGGTTTAAAATTTCGTGCAAAATTATGGAATTTCCGTGAATTGGCAAAATTTCGTCTCTCTCTTTAGCACCAAATAGGACATTTTTACTATTCTTTTGAATAAAACGGCCAATGGAGCAGATTTCAGACCACTATCTTTTCCCGTGGACAATAATAACGCTACGGAATGAGTTTTTCTGTAAAATATTTGGCTCTTTCACATTTATTCATTATCTTTGCCAGCAAATAGGAACAATATCCCCCATAAGCCTATGGAGAAACAATCGTTCTGGAGCCGTGCATTCCACCTTTACTACGACGGATTCCGCAGCATGACGCTGGGGCGTACGCTGTGGCTTATCATTGGCATCAAGCTGTTCATCATGTTCGCCATCCTCAAGGTATTCTTCTTCCCGAATTTCCTGAAGCAGCACGCCGTCGAGGGACAGGAGGACGACTACGTGGCCACGGAACTCATCAACCGGTCGCAATAACGAACAACAAACAATCCTAATAACTATGTACAACATCCTTTTAGACATTGATGCAGGCACCATCAACTGGTCAAGGGCGCAATTCGCTCTGACAGCCATCTACCACTGGCTCTTCGTGCCGCTGACGCTCGGCTTGGCCGTTATCATGGGCATCGCCGAGACCATCTACTACAAAAAAGGCGACGAATTCTGGAAAAAGGTGGCCAAGTTCTGGCAGAAACTCTTTGGCATCAACTTCGCTATGGGCGTCGCTACGGGCATCATTCTTGAATTTGAATTCGGCACCAATTGGTCGAACTATTCCTGGTTTGTGGGCGACATCTTCGGTGCTCCGCTCGCCATCGAGGGCATTCTGGCCTTCTTCATGGAGTCGACCTTCGTTGCCGTGATGTACTTCGGATGGAAGAAGGTGAGCCGCGGCTTCCACTTAGCCTCCACGTGGCTGACAGGTCTGGGTGCCACCATCTCCGCCTGGTGGATTTTGGTGGCCAACGCGTGGATGCAGAATCCCGTCGGCTGCGAGTTCAATCCTGACACGATGCGCACCGAGATGGTCGACTTCTTCGCCGTTGCCTTCTCACCCTTCGCCGTCGGCAAGTTCTTCCACACGGTCATCTCATCATGGATCATCGGCGCCGTCTTCTGCGTCGCCGTCTGCGCCTGGTATCTGCTCAAGAAGCGCGAAGTCCGTCTAGCCAAGGAGAGCATTAAGATTGGTGCTCTCGTGGGGCTCATCGCCTCGCTCGGCGCAGCCTTCACTGGTCACATCAGCGGTCAGCAGGTGGCCAAGGCTCAGCCCATGAAACTGGCTGCCATGGAGGCCCTCTACAATGGCGGCATCGACCAGGGACTGACGGCCGTGGCGTGGGTTAACCCGCTCCGGCAGCCAGACTATGCCAACGAGGAGTCGGCTCCGCTGAAGATCGACATGCCGTATGCGCTCTCGGTCATGGCCACCAATGACCCGCATGGCTTCGTGCCTGGCGTCAACGACCTGCTCAACGGCTACACGCTGCCCGACGGAACCCGCGAACCTTCGGCCGACGAGAAGGTCGAGCGCGGCAAGATGGCCATCCAGGCCCTCGCCGACTATCGCCGCGCCAAGACTGAAGGTGCCGACGAGGCCACCGTCAAGGAACAACTCGACATCCTCAAAGAGAACTTCCAATACTTCGGCTATGGCTACATCCGCGACAAGGCTGAGCTCGTGCCTTTCATCCCCGTAAACTTCTGGGCTTTCCGCATCATGGTCGGATTGGGATGTCTGTTCATCTTGTTCTTCGCCATCGTGGCACTGTTGGCCTACAGGGTGCCCCTGCTGTCGGTCACGATGCGCCGTCTGTTCTCCGCCTTCGGCATCATGGACGAGGCCGACAGCGATGTACATGGAGCCGAGTCGATGCCCCGCTGGCTCTGCTGGGTAGCCATTGCCCTGGTGCCTCTCGCCTATGTCGCCTCTGAGAGCGGCTGGCTCGTGGCCGAATTTGGCCGCCAGCCCTGGACCATTCAGGACATGCTCCCCACATGGGCAGCCGTCAGCGATCTCCACTCCTCAAGCGTCATGATCACATTCTTCCTTTTCCTCATCCTCTTTACGACCATGCTGGCCGTCGAGATCAACATCTTGTTGAAGCAAATCAAGAAGGGCCCAGACGAAGATTAACCCGAGGAATCCCGGAATAACGCCGCAGAGCAGCGGAATCCCGTGCAAAACCAACGAAATAACGAAAAAAAAGAAAAGACAATGACATACTCATTCCTGCAACATTACTGGTGGTTCCTGGTCTCACTGCTGGGAGCACTGCTCGTCTTCCTGATGTTCGTTCAGGGAGCCAACTCCATGTTGCGCTCGCTCGGTTGGACCGAGGAGGGCAAACGTTTGGTCATCAACTCGACTGGCCGCAAATGGGAGTTCACCTTCACCACGCTCGTCACCTTCGGCGGCGCCTTCTTCGCCTCCTTTCCTCTGTTCTATTCCACCAGCTTCGGCGGTGCCTACTGGCTCTGGATGATTATCCTCTTCACCTTCGTGCTCCAGGCCGTCAGCTATGAATTCCAGAACAAGCTCGGCAACTTCCTCGGTCCCCGCACGTTCCAGTTCTTCCTCGTGCTTAACGGCATCTTAGGCCCACTGTTGCTCGGCGGCGCCGTGGCCACGTTCTTCGAGGGCTCGAACTTCATCGTGGAGAAAAGCAATATCATCGACGCCACAGCCACAACACCCATCATCAGCTACTGGGCAAACGCCTCCCACGGCCTCGATGCCCTGCTTAATCCATGGGTGCTCGTCTTCGGACTGGCCGTCGTCTTCCTTGCCCGCACGCTTGGCACGCTCTACGTGATGAACAATGTGGCCGACGAGGACATCCGCTCGCGCGGCTCCGTCCGCCTGATCGGCACGGCCGTGCCCTTCGTCGTGCTGTTCGTGGCTTACCTCATCCATCTGCTCCTCAAGGACGGCTATGCCTACACGGCTGACGGCACCATCGTCATGGAACCGCACAAATATCTTGACAACCTGCTCGCGATGTGGCCCGTGTTCATCCTGCTACTCGTCGGCATCGTCCTTGTGCTCTGGGGCATCGGCAAGACCATTGTCTCAAAGGACTATGTGAAAGGCATCTGGCCCGCAGGCATCGGCACCGTCGTCACCGTCCTCTGCCTGCTGCTCTGCGCCGGCTGGAACATGACGGCCTTCTATCCCTCGACGGCCGACCTGCAGTCGTCGCTCACCATCGAGAATGCCTGCTCGAGCTACTTCACCCTGAACACGATGTTCTACGTCTCGCTCCTGATTCCCTTCGTCCTGGCCTACATCGTTTACTGCTGGCGCAAAATCGACGCCCGCAAACTGACTGCCGACGAAATCAAGAACGACCACGCTTACTGAACTTAAGCCACGGATGACTCGGATTTCACGGATTAAACAATAATTATCCGCGAAATTCGAGCCTTCCGTGGTCTACAATGATATATCGCGTCTACTTAGCCGCATCGCGGTCATAGTGCACCATCTCGTCGGGCAACACGAAGGAGAACTCCACAAGACCGCGCACCTCACTGTCCTCACGCCAAGGCGTCTGAAAGATGAGTTTGCGACGGCCATTCTTGGTAATCGTATAACAATGGCTCTCACCGCTCTCGAGCATGTAGCGGATGATGGTCTGCGAACGCTCGTTGTGGCAGGGCATCATGCTCTGGCCCACCATTGACAGGCCGTTCTTGTTGAATGTTTCGCGCGAACGTTTGTTCATGTAGATGACGGTGCCTTCTGCATTGCTGACGGTGATAGCCCCGTCAATGTCTTCAGCCCAATTGAATTTTTCCATAGTTTCTTCTATTTTACTCAGCAAAGGTACGAATAAAACAGGAATAAATTGCACGACTGAGAAAAAAAATGTAACTTTGCAGCCAGAAAAAGCATTGAACGAATGATTGTCTGTATAGCAGAGAAGCCCAGCGTGGCGCAGGACATCGCCCGCATCATCGGGGCCACCAGCCGCAAGGACGGCTACTACGAAGGTAACGGCTATCAAGTGACGTGGACGTTCGGTCACCTTTGCGAGCTGAAGATGCCCGAGGACTACACACCCAACTGGCGCTACTGGGCGCTGTCAAGCCTTCCCATGATTCCACAGAAGTTCGGTATCCGCCTGAAAGAGGATGAGGGTGTGAAGAAGCAGTTTGCCGTCATCGAGCAGCTCTTCCGCGCGGCCGACGGCATCATCAACTGCGGCGACGCCGGCCAGGAGGGTGAGCTCATTCAGCGGTGGGTGATGCAGAAGGCGCAGGTGACGTGCCCCGTCCGACGCCTGTGGATTTCGTCGATGACCGACGAGGCCATCCGCGAAGGCTTTGCCACGCTGAAGGACCAAAGCGAGTATCAGTCGCTCTACATGGCCGGGCTCTCACGTGCCGTGGGCGACTGGCTGTTGGGTATTAACTGCACCCGCCTCTATACGATTAAATATGGTCAGAACCGTCAGGTGCTCTCCATCGGTCGTGTGCAGACGCCCACACTGGCCCTCATCGTCAACCGCCAGAAGGAGATCGACAACTTCAAGCCGGAGCCCTACTGGGTGCTGGCCACGGTCTACCGCGACACCGTTTTTACGGCCACAAAGGGAAAATTCACGTCGAAGGAGGAAGGCGAGCAGGCTTTCGCCACGATTGAGGGCCGGCCGTTCACCATCACCGACGTGCAGAAGAAGAACGGCAAGGAGACGCCCCCCTCGCTCTACGACCTGACGTCGCTGCAGGTAGACTGCAATCGCAAATTCGGATTCTCGGCCGATCTGACACTCAACCTCATCCAGCAGCTTTACGAGATGAAGCTGACCACCTATCCACGCGTTGACACGACCTTCCTTCCCGACGATGTCTATCCCAAGTGTCCGCAGACGATGAACGGCCTTTTCCAGGTGAAGTTCGCCGGAGTGGCGCCCTATGCCGACTTGGTGCGACCGTTGGGCGGCAAACCCTTGCCGAAGTCGAAGAAGGTCTTTGACTCGACGAAGGTGACCGACCACCACGCCATCATCCCCACGGGTCAGATTCCCGGCGGACTCTCCGACCTGCAACAGAAGGTCTACGACCTCGTGGCTCGCCGCTTCATCGCAGCCTTCTATCCCGACTGCAAGTATGCACAGACGACGGTGACGGGGAGTGTAGAGTGTAGAACGGAGAGTGTAGAGTTTGCTACCGCTCCGCAGGACACCTCAACGGACAACCTTGCAGCGGAAGCAAACTCTACACTCTCCGTTCTACACTCTACACTAAGTTTCAAGGCCACTGGCCGCACCATCCTTGATCCAGGCTGGCGCACGGTCTATGCCAAGGATGTACAGACCGACGATGACGAAGAAAAGAAGGAGGGGGAAGTCGAAGAACGCACGCTGCCAGCCTTCGTGAAAGGCGAGAGCGGGCCGCACAAGCCGACGCTGACAGAGAAGTGGACCACGCCCCCACCCTACTACAACGAGGCATCGCTGCTGCGCGCCATGGAGACGGCCGGCAAGCTGGTCGACGACGAGGAACTGCGCGCTGCCATGAAGGAGAACGGCATCGGTCGCCCCTCCACCCGCGCAGCCATCATCGAGACGCTCTTCAAGCGCCACTATATCCGCAAGGAGCGCAAGCGTCTCGTGGCCACCCCCACGGGCATCGAGCTCATCGACCTCATCCACGAGGAACTGCTCAAGAGCGCTGAACTGACGGGCATTTGGGAAAAGAAACTACGCGACATCGAGGCCCACAAATACGAGCCGGCCCAGTTCATCGACGAACTGAAGCAACAGGTCACCGACATCGTCCGCCAGGTCATCAGCGACCAAAGCAACCGCCGTGTGACCGCAGTGGAAGAAGCCCCCAAAAAAGGAGCGCCAAAAGCCCCCCCTACGGCCCCCAAGGTGGCTTCTATAGACTCTGCCAAGAAAACGACAAAGAGAAAGAAAACAAAAACCTCCCTTGTCGGCCAGCCTTGTCCCCTCTGCGGACAGGGGCATATTATCAAAAGGAAGACGGCCTACGGCTGCTCCCGCTGGAAAGAAGGTTGCACATGGCGACAGCCGCTGACACAATAATTCCGCAAGTCATGCGTTATATATTGGTATGCGACGTAGTCTACAACTATTATATATAGCATTCGCCACCGTGCTCCTAGCCTCGTGTGGAGCCGACTCGGCCATGAAGAAGGGCGACAAGTATTTCGCCCTGGGGGAATACTATGACGCTGCGTCGCAATACAAGAAGGCTTATGCACAGACGCCCAACAAGGAGCGACCCCTACGCGGGCTAAGGGCACTGAGAATGGCCGACTGCTACCGTCGCATCAACCAGACGCAGCGAGCTATCGCCGCCTACAACAATGCCGTGCGCTTCAAGCAGGCCGACACGCTCTCCATGTTCTATCTCGGGCAGTTGCTGCTCAAGAACGGCTCCTACAAGGAGGCCGAGAAGACATTCAGCGAACTGCTTGATCCCGCTTTTGCCTCAACACTGTCGGACCAGACCCTGCAACTCATTCGCAACGGACTGGAGTCAGCCCGGAAGGCTCCTGTCTGGAAAGCCAATGGCGACTATTCGGGCTATACGGTGAAGAAGCAGGAGCTGTTCAATTCGCGCCGCGCCGAATATTCGCCCATGCTCTGCGGCGACGACAACGACCAGCTGTTCTTCTCCAGCACCCGTAATGACGCCAAGGGCGACGAGCTCAGCGGTATCACGGGCATGAAGAACGCCGACATCTTCTTCTCACAGAAGGACGACAAGGGCAAGTGGAGCAAGCCCGAGGCCATCGAGAGCGATCTGAACTCGGATGACGACGAGGGGGCATGTGCTTTCACGCCCGACGGCAAGACCATGTACCTGACCGTCTGCAAGACGGACCCCGACTACCCCCGCTATGCCCAGATTGCCACCTCGCAACGCAGCGACGCCTCTTGGGGCAAGGCAACAATGCAGGAAATCACCAAGGACACGCTCTCGACATTCGCCCATCCGGCCGTCTCGCCCGACGGCATGTGGCTCTATTTTGTCAGCGACATGCCCGGCGGCATGGGCGGCTACGACATCTGGCGCATCCAGTTGACGGCTCACGGCATGGTCGGCCTGGAGAACGTCGGCGAGCCTGTCAACACGCCCGGCAACGAGCTGTTCCCCACATTCCGCCCCAACGGCGACCTCTACTTCTCTTCCGACGGCCATCCCGGCATGGGAGGACTGGACATCTTTATTGCGAAACCCGAAGTCCCCTCGGGGGCTTATACCCTTGAGCACCCCGGCTACCCGCTGAATTCTTCCGGCGACGACTTCGGCATGACCTTCGAGGGACTGCACAACCGCGGCTATTTCTCATCGAATCGCGGCGACGCGCGAGGATGGGACCACATCTATTCGTTCGAGAAGCACGAGGTGATCCAGACCGTCAAGGGCTGGGTCTATGAACAAGACGGTTATGAGCTACCTGCCGGACTGGTCTACATGGTAGGCAACGACGGCACCAACCTGAAGCTCAGCGTGCGCGGCGACGGCTCTTTCGAACAGGAGATACAGCCAGGTGTCGACTACGTCTTCCTCGGCACATGCAAGGGTTTCCTCAACCATAAGGAGGAACTGCGCGTCGACACGGTCATGGAGTCGCAGGAGTACGTACTGCAGTTCCCGCTGGCCTCCATCACGGCCCCCGTGCTCATCGACAACATCTTCTACGACTTCGACAAGGCCACCCTACGCCCCGAGTCGACCGAGGCCCTCGACAATCTCATTGCGCTGCTCAACGAGAATCCCAACGTCACAATCGAGCTTTCCGCCCACACTGACCTGCGCGGCTCCGACCAGTACAACGAACGGCTCTCACAGCGACGTGCTGAAAGCGTGGTCAACTACCTCATTGAGCACGGCATTGCCCAGGACCGACTGACGCCCGTGGGTTACGGCGAGTTGCGTCCGAAGACAATCAAGAAGAAACTGACGGAGAAATACACGTGGATGAAGGAGGGCGACGTGCTCACCGAGGAATATATCAATGCCCTCGACGACGAGGAGAAGCAGGAGATATGCCATCAGCTGAACCGCCGCACGGAGTTCATCGTTCTGCGAACCACCTACGGCATGTTCAACCAGGACGGCACCGTCAAGGAAGACATCAAGAAAAAGCCCGCCAACGACCAGCAAACCGTCCCCGACGACGATTTCCTGTTCTGAACATTTTCGAGCTGTAAGCTGTACGGATGAAAGCCGGACAAAGGACTGGATAAAATTATTTCAATGCCGCTGAATACTATTTCACCGCCACTGAATACTATTTCACCGACACTGAATACTATTTCACCGACACTGAAATAATTTAATAATGTAGTTTAATCGGGTCAGTCCAAAAAGCAAGTTGAGGAGCCCGTAGCTACTCCCCTCCGAGGATAGTTAAATAGTTACTGCTACAATCGGCTTCTCGGACTGTGCCATAAAATGGATGCCTCACAGGAAGGTTCTGAACTCAAGGATGCGCTCGCGGCGGAACACTTCCGCGATGAGCAGCGCCGAGAGCAAGAGCATGGTGAGCCAGAGCGAGGCAATCTGCCCGGTAGTGGGCATGGTGATAAGTGCCTTCACCAGCAACAAGCTCAGCAGACGCCAGCCGCCCACGAGGGTGAACAGCAACAGGCCCACAGCGACGCAGGCCGCTGTCCAGAGACGCGACAAACGCAGCTCTTTGTTTGGCATTAACTTGACGACACGCTCCGTAAAGCCATCGTCTGCAATCTCCTGTTGCCGAGCCTGCTGGAAGAACTGTTCCAGCAGCTGCTCATCGTTGATGTTACCTTCCGTCATAGCCATTCTTTTTTAAGTAAGTTGCCAGCCGCTCCTTGCCCCGACGCAGGTGCGACTTCACTGTATTTGGTGCCAGGCCCGTAATCTCGCTGATATGCTCAATGGGCTCGCCGTCGATGAGTTGAAGAGTGATGCACGTGCGCTCCTCCTCTTTCAACAGCGACAGGGCCTGGTAAATATCGATTTTAAGTGAAGATTGGACCGAAGGATGCGAAGAATCTGCTGCCGCCGCGAGCGCAGTAGGTTCAGCGGTAGCAAAATCTTCACTTTTCACTATTCCCTTCTCCTTTCTCCGATTGTCATAAAACACGTTGTAGGCGATGCGCATCAGCCACGTCTGCAGCGACGCCGTGCCGCGAAACTGTCCGATGTTGATATAGGCCTTCAGAAAGGTGTCCTGGGCCAAGTCGTCGCTCAGCGCCTCGTCGCCCAACGTCAGGTTGAGCAGGAAACGTCGCACAGGCGACTGATACTTCCTGACAATCTGGTCGAAGGCCCGCTTGTTTCGGAAGACAGCCACCTGCGTCACGAGAGAGATATCACTGAGCGATGCAGCCATGCTTTTCTATACTTGCAGATTATTCTTCTGAGGCATCACGATCCACATGATGATATAGAGGATAATGCCAGGGAACACCGTCATCACGCTCAGGGCTGCATAGGCTATGCGCACCAGTGTGGGATCGAAGTCGAAATACTCGGCCAAGCCGGCGCATACACCGCCCAGCACGCGGTCGTTGGAACGAAAAAGTTTTGTCTGTGTCATGTTATTTAATTTATTTTGATGGTGAATAATTCAGATGGTGGTTTCAGTTGGCGTGCGGTCGAAGTCGTCGGCATGCAACTCTTCACGCTCTTTCCTGGCATTACGTGCAATGACCAGGTTGCCAAGTCCGATGCAGAGCACCAGGATGCCGATGCCGGCACCGATGTCGCCAATCATCCAGCCGAGGAAGAAGGTCAGGCCGATGCCCAGTGCCACCTGTCGGATGCCCTTGGAGCGCAGGTCGTCGTCAGCCGGCTTCGGTGTGTCGACAATTTCCTGCGGGATGGGCTGCCCGTTCTTGATGGCCATCTCGGCCAATCGCATGCGCTGCTTGCGGTTCTTGTAGACGAAGTAGAGGATCAGTCCGATGATCAGCACCGGAGCCAGCACGAAGAGGATGAGCAGAATCAGCAGGACAAAGCCCATGCCAGCCAGAGCCCCGAGGTCGAGGTCCTCCAGTACGGAGTTCACTGAGACGAAGTCCTCGTCGTCAAAGGGGAATTGCCCCTGCCCAACCTGAGTCACGCTGACCACGCCGCTGGTGTCAGTCTGCGTGGTGTCCGAGAAGGCTTCCACCTCGTCCTGAGCCGACGTGTCGGCACCTGCTGCCATCAACTCCGTCGAGTCATTGTTGGCCTGCTGTGCCATCGCCGTGGTCCCGCAGGTCAGCGCGCACATCAGTGTCATTGCAAATAGAATCTTTTTCATCATGTCAATCATTTCGGTTTTCGTTGTTTCTTTTTACACATTAGACGCAGAAACATGCTCATTAGTTGCAAGCTCTTAAAAAAAATATGTTAAAATAAATAGCACTTTGATTATACATTTTAAAAAAAACAACTATCTTTGCAGGTCAATATAAGAACCATCTATTTGCTTTGCAAAATGCATACGACAATCAACAAGATCATCCCTCTATTTGCCATGCTTCTATCAGGAGCAGGACTAAGCCAGATTAGCGCTCAGGAAACAGCCTGGCATGTGGATACTGACATAACCAAGAAAAACATCCTGATGGAAGATTTCACCGGCACTGGCTGCTACTGGTGCCCTGACGGTCATGCCGTGGCTGAGCGCATGGCCCACGTCTGGCCGGGGCGCATCTTCCCTGTCAATATCCATACGGGCCATCTGGCTCAGAGCTACACGACGTCGGCCGGCGACCTGATTGGCCAGTACATGGAATGTGAGGAGGCCGGTTTCCCCAGTGGTGCCGTCAATCGTCGCGATTTTGGCGACGGTTTGCTCATGTCGCGCAGTCTTTGGCAGCAGGCAGCCGACTATATCATGGCGGAGGATGCACCTGTAAACCTGCTGCTTAAGAGCCGCTACGACGCTGACAGCCGCGAACTGAGCGTCGAGGTAGAGGGCTTCTTTACGGCCGACGTCAGCACCGACCAACGCCTCTGCGTGATGCTGCTTCAGGACAACGTATGGGGCTATCAGAACGGTCCGGAGCCTGGCGACTATCGCCACATGCACATGCTTCGCGGAACGCTGACCGACACGTGGGGCGACGCCATCGACGGGGCTTCGCGCGGACAGTTCTTTAAGCACGATTACACCATGACACTGCCCAACCGCATCGGCGACGTCAACGTGGTGCCGACTGACATGCAGGTCGTGGCCTTCGTCAGCGACGGACGCACCGACGTGGAGCAGGTGGCGGGTGTCAAGCCCGACTGCAGCAGCATGGACGTCCCGCTCAGCGTAGCGCTGGAACGCCCACGCATTGAGATTAGCACTCACTATGGTTACCATTTCTTTGAGGTGCTGCTGGAGAACGAGTGCAACCAACCCATCACGTCTGCCTCCTTCGACGTGACCGTCGGGCAGCAGACATCCACGATGACCATCGCATGCGACATTGACGCCTACGGATTCCAATACCTCAGCCTGCCTGTGGACTACACCTACAGCCAGCGCGGCACAACGAAATACAGCATCCGCCTCACGGCCGTCAACGATTCGGACATCGAGCCACAGACGCTGAGCGGCCAGTTTGTCAAGCCCTATGCCGCCACCCAGCAGGTGACGGTCAGCCTGCAGACCGACGACATGGCCGCTCAGACCACCTTCGCCATCCGCGACCAACAGGGCGACACGGTCCATGAGTTCGGCCCCTTTGCCGACGGCGAGGCCCTGTTGACCAGCGAAACGCTCACGCTGGCCCCCGGCCGGACCTACTGCCTCGAAGCCGCTGACGCCTGGGGCAACGGTGCGCTCATCGGCACAACGGGCTACATCGAACTGCGCGACGCTCAGGGCCTGCTCATCGACAAGCAGAACATCTATGGCTACGGCGGGCGCATCTTCTTCACTACCGACGAGACCAACGGCATCTGCATGCCGACCACATCCGACGCCCCTGCCATCCGTTACAGCATTGACGGACGCCACGCCCCGGCCGGTCAGCATGGGCTCGTCATCGAACAGAAGAACGGAGTGATAAAGAAACACATAGAATAAACAATTATAATTATCTTCAACACCATCAAATGAGAACACATCTAATCACAATGCTACTATTGCTGACAGGCGCGGGCAGCATCAGTGCACAGTGGTCGGAAGATCCGGCCGTCAACAACCGCGTAACTCCGAGCAACGTCAACTTCTACGAACCGCAGATACTGACCAACGAGCAGGGCACCTGCTACTTCTTCTACCTTGTGCCCACCCAGCTCAGCAACGGGCAGGACGCTTTCCAGTATCGCATGCAGATTTTCTCGCCCGAGGGATTGCGCATCTATGGAGCTGCCGGCAAGATCATCGCCGCTGAGCGCAACATCACCTGGACGAAGTTCAACGACTACATCGTGCTCGACAACGAGGGCAACTGCATCGTGACGTGCTACGACCTGCGCGACTCTGATCCCTCACGCTACGACTTCAACTACTACATCTACAAGGTCAACCCCAATGGCGAGTTGGTGTGGGGGCCTGTAGCCCTCAACGGCGGCAAGCCCGATGAGAACATGACCGGCCTCAGCATGTGCGCCACCGATGACGGCGGCACGGCCCTGGCCTACACCATCACCGGAGCCCAACCTACGCAACGCATCACCCAGCTGGAGCGTCTCGATAGCGACGGCCATCCGCTGTGGGAGAAACCCGTCGTCGTTGAGCCGGGAGCAACGACCCAACGCCCCGTCGTCGTCAACAACGGAAAGGACGAGGTGATGGTGCTCTATCAGGATGCCTCCAGCCAGTACATGGTGCGCGTCTACGATGCCGATGGCAACGATGCCTGGGGTGAGTCGGTCGTGCTCTACACCGGCGGATTCTCCAGCGACAAGGTCTATCCCAGCTTCAACGTACAGCATGGCCCCGAGGGCGGCGTTGTCTTCAGTGTGATGGACGGCGGATGGGATGGCCGTTTCATCTACATGACCCGCGAGGGCGAGTATGCCTTCTCGTCGGCCAACGTAGGCACCAGCGTGGCCGGCCCCGACTATCAGTCGACCATACCAAGCATCTACTACGACCCTGACGAGCAGGTCTTCTACGCCGCCTTCAGCAATATGGCTCTCTACGGGCAGGATGGCCACGGCGTCAACCTGCAGAAGTTCACGACCAAGGGGCAGCGCCTGTGGGGCGACGACGGCGTGAGCATCGTGCCCACCGAGGGCGGCCAGCAGATTGCCAACGTGACCGTGCGCAGTGCCGGCAAGGGCCGCGCGGCCGTGTTCTATCACTACATGGGCAGCACCGCTTACAACGACCCCGTGTCGGCCTACATGGCTGTCGTCGACAGCGAGGGTAACGTCGTGATGGAGCCGCGGGCCGTGACGACGTCGCTGAACGTGAAGAACAACCTGACGGTGTCGCCCCTCATCGGCGGCGACCACTACATCATCAGCTGGACAGAGAAGCGCTCTAACAGCACTTCAGAGTGTATCTTTGCACAGTATGTCTACATTGACGGCACTACCGTCAACGGCATTTCGACGCCCCGCGCGATGGCAGAGACGGGCGACGCCGCCTGCTACTCCCTGTCGGGCATTCGCCAGCAGCAGCCCGTAAAAGGCATCAACATCGTCCGCCAAAACGGAACTGCCAGCAAAGTAATCGTAAAATAACCCTTCATATTATTCATCTAAAAACATTAACGCAATGAAAAAGACTTTACTATTCCTGACCGTGGCTCTGGCCTGCTCAACAGCCCAAGCCACTGAGAAGACTGTCACACTGAGTGCAGCCGGACAACTGTCGTCGCAGGTTGACGCCAGCGAGAAGTATGCCATCACTGAGCTCACCGTGAGCGGACCTATGAACGGTGCCGACTTCGCCTTCATCCGCGACATGGCCGGCAAGGACGAGGAAGGCGAATCGACCGAAGGCCAGCTGCAGGTGCTCGACTTGAGCGGTGCCAGCATCGTGGCCGGTGGCGTCTACTACACCGACATGAAATCCACTGAAGAGTATGAGGCCGAGGCCAACACCATCGGCGACTACATGTTCCGCGACCTGACGCTCACCAAGGTCAGCCTGCCCGCCGGTATCACCAAGATCGGCTATCGTGCATTCTACAACTGCACGGCCCTGGAGTCTATCGTCGGCACAGAGAGTGCTACAGAGCTTGGCACTGGTGCCTTCGAGTCGTGCACGGTGCTCGACGGCGTCGTGCTCAACGCCTCGCTGACCGAGATTCCAACTGCACTGTTCAGGCGCTGCAACGCCCTGGACCACTTCTCTCTGCCTGCTGGTATCACAAAGATCAATGAGGAAGCTTTCTATGGCTGCAAGCTGAGCAACCTGACCCTGCCCGAGGGGCTGGAGATCATCGGCGAGGGTGCCCTGAGCGGCATCGAGGCCACCACACTGACCCTGCCCTCGACGGTGAAGGTGCTTGAAGCTAATGCCATCTACGACTGCAGCAACCTGGCTGAGATCATCCTCAACGAGGGCCTCGTCGAGATCGGCGAAGGTGCACTGGGCTACAACCGTGCCCTCACTAACCTGACCATTCCCTCGACCGTGACCACCATCGGCGAGTCGGCCTTCAACCACTGCAAACTGCTGACCGAAATGGCGCTGCCCGAAGGTATTACGACCATTCCGGCTTACTGCTTCGACCAGTGTGCAGCGCTCAAATCCGTCGGCATTCCCTCGACCGTGACCACCATCGGCGAGTGTGCTTTCCAGATGTGCTCAGAACTGTCGGACATCGTGCTGCCCGAGGGTCTGGAGACGATTGAGGCCAATGCATTCTCCAGCTGCGAGGCCCTGATGGCCATCGAGCTGCCCACCACCCTCCGCACCATCGGCGACAATGCCTTCGAGAGCTCCGGCCTCACCGAGGTCAACATCCCCGAGGGCGTCACCCGTCTGGGCAGCGAGGGCGGCATGTGGATGCCTGGCGGCTCAGTGTTCGCCTGGTGCACGAACCTGAAGAAAGTCACACTGCCCAGCACCATCGAGTCACTGGGAGCTATGACCTTCGACAGTTGCCCGCTGGAGGAGCTCACCATCAAGGCCGTGACGCCTCCCAACATCGAGGGATTCCTGAACAATCCCTTCGGTTTCGACGATTCCATCTATGAGCAGTGCACAGTCATCGTGCCCGAAGAGGCGCTCGATGCCTACAAGGAGGATGCCGGCTGGAGCCAGTTCATGAACATCATAGCCGACACGGCCACTGGCATCGCCACCGTCAGCCAGCAGGCCAGCCGCCAGTCGACGACAGCCTATACCATCGGCGGTCAGCGCGCCGGCAGCCATGCCAAGGGCATCATCATTGAGAATGGTCGGAAGATGGTGAAATAACACAAGAAAACAAAGTGCCACTTTGAATGCAGAGAAGCGGCACTTCTGACCTTGCAAAGCGGTGCTTCTCGCCCAGAGAAGTGCCGCTTCTTTTTGGGGGCAGGTGTACGAAGCATTGACAGACCGAATGAATTGCCTTCCATCACGTTAATATTTGCAAAATACAACACTGTTGTCGAATATAATTTGTAAATTTGCATGATTCATCATCAAAGCAAATCAACAAAACAAAAACATGAAAAGACTACTGCTAATCCTACTGACAACGCTCTCGCTCACGACAGGCGAGGCACAGACACGCTACAACTATGGCCAATTGGCCACAGAGCGGCTCGACCGCGGCGTGATAGCAACACGAATGGAAGACGGACGTGTGTTCGTATCATGGCGCACACTGCGCAGCGACCAGAGCGGCGAAGCCTTCGATGTGCTGCGCAATGGCGTCAAGCTCAATGACAAGCCACTCACAGAGGGTGGCACGTGGTTCATCGACGAGCAGCCCGCTGAAGGCGACGCCATATATGAGGTGAGGGGCGGCAACGTCGAGGGGCACTTCACTCTCTGCGACGAGACGCCCGCAGGCTACTTCACCATCGCGCTCAATAAGCCTGAGGGCGGCAAGGTGCCCGTTATGGAGCAACCGCAACGGCCGGGCGGCAACAACCAGCAACGCCCCAACAACCGACGTCCGCGCCGGCAGGACACCGGTGAATTCAGCTATTCGGCCAATGACTGCAGCGTGGGCGACGTCGACGGCGACGGACAACTGGAAATCTTCGTCAAATGGGATCCGTCGAACTCGCACGACAACGCGCACGACGGCTACACCGGACCGACCCTCATCGACTGCTACCGGCTCACCGGCGAATGGCTATGGCGCATCGATCTGGGGCATAACATTCGGTCGGGGGCGCACTATACGCAATTTATGGTCTACGACTTCGACGGCGACGGGCGGGCTGAGCTGATAATGAAGACGGCCGACGGCACTCGCGACGGTCAAGGGCAGGTCTTGGGTGACTCGACGGCCGACTGGCGCAATCCGCGCGGCCGAATCCTCGACGGTCCCGAATACATCACCGTCTTCGAGGGTCTGACGGGCCGCGCCTTGGCTTCAGCTTCCTATATCCCCGACCGAGGACGCACCGACGATTGGGGCGATGACCACGGCAACCGCTCTGAGCGCTATCTGGCAGCCGTGGGCTATCTGGGGGCCGACGGAGGGCGGGCTTCGGCCATCTTCTGCCGCGGTTATTACACCCGTTCGGTGTTGGCCGCCTGGGACTGGGATGGCAAGACGCTCACAAACCGATGGACTTTCGACACCGACGACCCGGAATGGCACGACTACGCCGGACAGGGCAACCACAACCTGCGCGTGGCCGACGTCGACGGCGACGGGCTGGACGAGATTACCTATGGTTCCATGGCCGTCGACCACGACGGGCGCGGGCTCTACAACACCCGCATGGGCCACGGCGACGCTATTCATCTCGTGGCCGCACCAAAGGACAATCGCCTCTACATCTGGGACTGCCACGAGAACAAGCGCGACGGCTCTGACCTGCGTGATGCCCACAGCGGCAAAATTGTCTTTCAGATCAAGAGCCAGAGCGACGTGGGCCGTGCCATGGCTGCCGACATTGACCCGACGAACCCGGGCATGGAGATGTGGTCGACCGACAGCCACGGCGTGCGCGACATGAAAGGGGAGCAGACCCACCCCCTGCCCCTCCCTAAAGGGCGGGGAGTAGATAGTTCTATTCCTGAAAATGCTGATGACAAGTCTATATACGCCCCGCCCTTTAGGGAGGGGCCGGGGATGGGTCTTAGTCTCAGCGTGAACTTCGGCATCTGGTGGGACGGCGACCTGCTGCGCGAGCTGCTCGATCGTGAGACAGTGACCAAATATGACTGGGAGCAACTTGCCATCGTCGACGTGCAAAAGTTCGACGGCCAGTTTAATAACGGCACGAAGTCGAATCCATGTCTGTCGGCCGACATCTTAGGCGACTGGCGCGAAGAGGTTGTCATCCGCAACCGTGAGTCGACCGAGTTGCGCGTCTATTCAACCACCATCCCCACGCCCTACCGCATCAACTGTCTCTTGCAGGACATTCCCTACCGCCTCTCAGTGGCCACAGAGAACGTGGGCTACAACCAGCCCCCGGAGCCTGGCTACTACATAGGCCCCGACCGCAAGGATTACTTGAAATAAAAACAGCAGAAACCCGAAATAACAAGAAAAGGAAAAATGAAGAAAATCATGATTGCACTCGGCCTGCTCCTCCCTTTGGCAGGCAATGCCCGCGAAGCCACAGTAGCCTCGCCGGGCGGGCACATCGTAGTGACCATTAACGACAATAATGGCTACGTCAATTACGCCGTCGCTCTCGACGGTCAGACGGCCCTCCTGCCCTCACGACTCGGACTGACCGCTGATTTCGGCGACATGACAAAGGAACTGCACATCACGAAGACTGACGCGCAGCAGATTGACCGCCAGTACACAATGCGCCAGGTAAAGCAGAGCAACTTCCACTTCGTTGCCACCCAGCTCAACGTCGATGTTGAAAACCAGAAGGGCCAGAAGATGACCATCCAGTTCGTCGTGAGCGACCAGGACGTGGCTTTCCGCTATCTCATCCCGCGACAGAAGAAAGACAATCCCAAGACGGCCCTCATCAAGAGCGAGGCCTCCTCGTTCTGCTTCCCCGACGGCACGACGACCTTCCTGACGCCACAGAGCGACCCGATGATCGGATGGGAGCGCACGAAGCCCAGCTACGAGGAGGAATACACAGCCGATGCCCCGCTGACGGCTCGTTCCAAGTACGGCCATGGCTACACCTTCCCCTGCCTGTTCCATCTGGCCCAGGGATGGATGCTCATATCCGAGACGGGCGTCAGCAGCCACTACTGCGGCTCGCGACTCTCTGACTACGACGCCACAGCAGGCTACACCATCGCCTATCCGATGGAGGGCGAGAACAACGGCATTGGCTCTGCCAACCCCGGCATCGCCCTGCCCGGACTGACGCCCTGGCGCACCATCACCATGGGACAGACGCTGAAACCCATCGTCGAGACCACTATTCAGTACGACCTCGTCGAGCCTCTCTATGAACCCTCGCAACAGTACGGCTCGGGCCGCTACACATGGTCTTGGCTCATTTGGCAGGACAACTCCATCAACTGGGATGACCAGGTGCAGTTTATTGACCTTGCCGCCGCTATGGGCTTCGAGTATTGCCTCGTCGACAACTGGTGGGACAAGAACATCGGGCGCGAGCGCATGGCGGAGCTGTCGCGTTATGCCCAGTCGAAGAATGTCTCACTGATGCTCTGGTACAACTCGAACGGTTTCGAAAACGACGCCCCGCAGACACCCCGCGACTGCATGGACAACAGCATCGCCCGCGACCGAGAGATGGCATGGCTGCAGAGCATCGGCGTGAAGGGCATCAAGGTCGACTTCTTCGGCGGCGACAAGCAGGAGACGATGGGCCTCTACGAGGACGTCCTCTACGACGCCAACCGCTACGGCCTGCAGGTCATCTTCCACGGCTGCACCCTGCCCCGCGGCTGGGAGCGGATGTATCCCAACTACGTATCGAGCGAAGCAGTGCTGGCCTCTGAGAACGTCTATTTCACTGACTATCACGCTGGACAGGAGCCCTTCCAACTGACGATGCACCCCTTCTGCCGCAATGCCAGCGCCACGATGGACTGGGGCGGCATCATCATGAACCGCTATCTCTCGCGCGACAACCACAGCCGCCACCAGCGTCAGACGACCGACGTCTTCGAGATGGCCACGGGCATCACCAACCAGGCGGCCCTACAGTGCGTGGCCATGCAACCCAACAACCTCGGCGAGCTCAACGACGTCACGCTCGACTTCCTGCGCCAGCTGCCCACGACGTGGGACGAGACGCGATTCATCGACGGCTATCCCGGACGCTACGTCATCCTGGCCCGCCGCCACGGTAACGACTGGTACGTTGCAGGGCTTAATGCCTTGAAGGAGCCGCTCACACTGACACCCGACCTCAGTTTCATGGACACCCCGACCGTCAGCATCATCACCGACGACGCCAACGGCCGTGCCGTACGCAAATCTGTAAAGCTCAACAAAAGAGGTCAGGCCAAACTGACCATGCTGCCCGCCGGTGGCCTCATCGTCACACGCTGAGGTCAGCTTTCCCCCTGAAAAAAATGGAGCCAGTCCGATTATAATATATGTTAATCGCAGGAAAATTGGTTCTGAGATTAGTCAATTCATTTCTACCTTCAGATTCTCGAAGCACTGGCGCAGGGCGTAGAACAAGGATGAGCCTTCGTTAGCCTCGACGTGCAGCGTGAGGGAAGCCTCCTCCTGCCCCTCCCCGACAGGGGATGGGCCCTCCATGCTGAGGATGTTGCCGCGATAGTCACTGGTGCCAACGAGGACGCGCATCACCATTCCAAGGGGAACGAAGAGGCCCAGCTCGTTGTCGGGCGTGCCGAGCTGCTGGCAGAGATCGTCGATCAGGCGCTTCACGGCAGAGAGCGTGTCGGCATTGCCCGTGAGGGTGTAGTCATATTCGCAGGGGGCGTCGTCGTTCTCGTCCTCAGCAGGATTGTAGTCGGTACAGGCCAGCGTGTAGAACTCCCTGGCTTTCTTGCGGTTGACGTAGATGCCGCAGCCCTCGTTGCCAAAGCGGTAGAGGTCGCCCAGCTCCGCGTAGGCCACGGTCATCCCGTAGCTCTCGGCAAACATCAGCAGCAGCGCCGTGGGGTTGATGCCGCCATAGGTTCGCAGCAGGCGGTAGGCAGCCATCTTCTGCTCCTGGTCATAGTCTTCCCATCCCTCCTTTTTGATGATGAGACTGCTGAGCAGCAGGTGCTCGCCGGGGGTGAGGTCAAACACGCGGCCTTCAGCCTGCATGGCATGGGTGAAAGTGAAGGGCTCGCCCGTGTCCTCGTCGGTGTATTCTTCGTCCCACGTCTTGAAGCGCATGTTCGAGCCTATCAGCAGCACAGCCGTGGCAGCCACGTTGTGCTCCCGGGCCAATGGCAGCAGCCAGTCCTTGTCCTCTGGTTGGAAGGTGCTGAGCAGTTGCTCCTGCTGCTCCGCGAAGAAGAGCTGTCCCAGCAGTGCGCGTCTGTCGTTCATTGGTTTTCCCATTTCTTATCGTTTTAGATTTTTTCGGCTCTAATATAGTCACCTTTGCGGAATTATTCAAAACTATTGATGTCAGAATAAGTAATTTCAAAATTATCGGTTACATTTATCTGCCCATATTTAAACATGAGAAGCAGTTGTTCTTTGTTAATGCTACGTTCTTTAAGATTGGGACCCAGTACAATCCGTTCAAGCACAAGTGGGAATCTGCAATCAACCTTTGTAATAGGGAATCTGACTATTGGGGCAATAATCCCATTTGATGTATTATAAATCCATTTCCCATTTGTCGTGTCAAGCAGGCTTCCGTCATTCATTTCGTACAGCAGCCGCACTTCTTCTTCTACCGCATATTCTGAAGGTTTAAAGAAATGCAGCCAGCTATTCAAGTTGCGGATTTCAAAATTCCTACCACAGACACCCTTGCTCATCTTGCTTGAGAGGTAGGACAGTTCGGCATGAGTTCCATTTTTGGCATAACTAACCTTGGCAAGGAAGAAATGACCGGGCAGTTCTTCGTCAACCTTATACCATAAACAAACACCTTTGGAATCATCGCCATATAGCCTCCACATGTTAAGGTCGTCTTTCTTGCTCATCCTGCTTCCAGAAAGAATAAAACTGAATGTATCAGCATTTGAAGATGACGTTCTGGCCTGCAGCCTTTGGATTACATTTGACTGAGGCATGTCTTCGCTGATAAACTTTTGGGCATAATCGTTTTCCGTCTTGTCGTTCATGCATACCGTACTGCACATGCTCTGCTGTCTCTCAGACAATGTACGGAAAAAAGAGGCAAGGCTGGTATAGCGACATAACCTCTTCGGTGTTCCTGATGTGCTTCCCAGTAACGAGCAGAAGAACAGGCTTTCGTATTGCGGAGTGAGCATGAAAAAGGTTCCATGATCCTCAATGACATCTGAAAGTTTCTTTTCTTCTCTTACCCTGGACATAAATGTCTGCATTCTTCCCCTTATCAGCAACGAATACGTCTTTTCGAAAAAGTCAGCAACATCTTCTATTGTCATGGGTATGTTTGAGGTTGAGTGATATCCGTCTAATTTTTCCAACAGGTAATCCGTATCACATTCAAAGGCGCACTTCATGTTGTTTCTCGGATAAACCTTGCACGATAAACTGGTAGGAATAAACTCATCAGTGTCGTTAAGTGCGACATAGAAGGCTGCTGTACCCATCTTTTCTTCACGAATACCCATAGCCTTCCTGCTCATACGACCAGTTTCGTCGAACTTGAAATAAGCATATTCCAGTCCGTCACGCAACAAGACAAAATCAGACTCGCAACAGATGTGGTCGCAATACCTTTTTATCTCGTAGCGGTTTTCTTGGCCGCTTACGGAATCCCGTAAGATTCTTTCTACTTCATCGATATGCATAATAATCAAGGTTCTTTGATTTTAATCTTCTATATAACTAACGGTTATTTCACTGTTTTGCATTGGTACGCAGGTGTCTCACCTGCGAGCTGCCGCAAGCGAGACGCTTGCGTACCAATAGTTCGCTTCAAAAATAGGCTTTTCCCTTGAAACAGAGAAATTATGGTGGTTATATTTTGTTAAATGATTATCCGCAATCACCTGATAGTGTCCATGCTTGCGTTTTCCGCCAGGGTGAGGTGTTTTTAGGGGATTTGCCGCTCGAACTTGTTGCCAAAGTCAATGCCTCTGAAGCTGTATAACTATGAAAGGAGATGTTCAGGAGTTTGTTGGTTTCTTCCTCAGTGAAAACCTCTTTCAAATCCTGAAGTTTTGCAGACTCTTACTTCTTGACGTATGCCGCCATCAATAACGGACGAAAACTGCCTATTCCCACACGGCTGAGCCGTGTAAGTCATATTTTCTCCACCGTGTTAATATCACTCTCTTGCGGGCAGTTGATATTAAACCATGCCACAACACTTTCCCTAAGGCTGTCTACGTATGTTTTTATCGCTTCAATGGTCAGTTCCTTTTTAATAAGTCTCTTGGCCGTGAACGTTTTTGACAGCAGCTCGTCCTTGAAAGGCATGGACGTTTTTCGGTCGTATTTGAAATACATCATCCAATGATCCCTGAGGAACGCATCGTCACTCAGTTTCTTTGATGTGCTTTTCCCTAAAAAGATGTAGATCGTTTTCCAAGTGTTGTTGATAGTGTCCCTAAGGTCCTTTGCTGCTCCTGCTGCTAAATCAGCATCTACATCATCTGATTTCAAGTCGGCATATAATGATGACAGATAAATCAGGCGATTTTTCAAGAGTTCCAGTATGGAAAGGCTCTTGCCACGGTTGTTCATGGTTTCAAATGTGACATAGACATCGTTGATATCGTCAATCATGTACTCATTGAACTTGAGCCTTTCCGTCACCTTCAAGAACAGGTCTGTCAACGCTTCCTGTGAAAGGCCGTTCAGTTTCTCTTCAAAAAAAGCC
>FLNY01003046.1_pt1 | contig 48109 bp, 37 predicted proteins | sample 1140381 | NCBI WGS metagenome assembly FLNY01 (sample SAMEA3878172, study PRJEB12797) | bioreactor metagenome | biome: Moose rumen | place: Sweden | collected 2011-10
CTTACTGAAAAAGGAAAGTCACTCAACTCCTGGGTTTCAAGGGGTAAAGTGACCTTGTATAATGTTTAGCGGACAGTAATAGATAAAAACAGGAGGAATAACGGACAATTTGGCGTTTAACCAAATTTCCCATTTCTGTTTTTTGCGAATTTTGGGTTAACTTATTGATAATCTTAATACAAGGCATTTAAAAATCTTAGATGTCTTTTTTGAAATTCTCAGGTTAGGTTGTGGTCTATACGCAGGTCTGAGAATTTCAAAATCCTAACCTGAACTTTTCAACGTCCTAACCTGAGATTTTCAGACGCCGAATAAGCCACGAGAAAAAACTGAAAGTCATTTTTTCGCTGACACGTGTCAACGAAAAAAGAGGAGTTTTGAACAGTGAAATTTGACGGTGCAGATAGGAAATATGGTAACACTAGACGCACAAAAAAGCGGTAAGAGAATTAACTCCCACCGCACTATCTCATAGTGTCACAACGTCATTGTCACTTCACAATCTCCTTTGCGAAATATATCTGTGTCGGGAAATGATCAGAGAATCCATTCTGCCAAACACCGCTCGCCGTAGTTCTCAACGGTCCTCCTTTTGTCTTTCCAGACTTTGAAATGATATAGTCCGGCATATAAATCTCGTTCTTGAAGAACTTGAATGACGACCTGTCTTTTCCCAGAAGATTCTCCGAAATTATAATCTGGTCGAAGAGATTCCACATACCGTCCCAGAGCAATGTTCCCTGTCCCTTCTTACGTAATGTCTCGTACCAAGGATTGTAAAGGTCGCTGACTTTGTTCACCTTCTTTACATTTGACTTAGCGCCCAACGCCTCAGTCACAGACTTATTATCCGGATCGTCGTTGAGGTCACCCATGATGACAACCTTCGTCTTTGGACTTGCCGCCAGTACGGAGTCCTTTATCTCACGCACTTTACGTCCCATGAACTCACGGCTGCTGCTTGCCGCACCTCTTGAAGGCCAGTGATTTACGAGGAAAACGAACTTCTCTCCGAGCAGACTGCCCTCAACATACAACACGCCACGCGTGATATAGCCGCCACTGAATTTCTGGTACTCCTCAGTGACAGATATAAGTCGTGTCTTCTCAAAGTCAGGATGAAACATTTTAGGGTTATAAAGACAAGCCACGTCAATACCTCGCTTATCATCACCCTCGAAATGAATAAACCTCATGCCTTTTGATGCGATGCTTGGCTGCGCCACCAAGTCCTCCATGACACGTCGGTTCTCAATCTCTGACAATCCGATAAAGGCCGCTCCACCCTTCACTCTCTCAGTACACAACTCACTGAGCACCCTTGACATGTTAGCCAGCTTACCCTTGTACTGCTTGCTGCCCCAGTGATAACTACCGCCAGGCAAGAAGTCATAATCGTTCTTTCCCTCATCATGGATGGTGTCAAAGAAGTTTTCTTGATTGTAGAACGCCACACCCACATATATGGTCTGCCGCTCCACCACCGCTTCCGTCTTCGGACGTCCCGACGTGAATGTCAATATCGCGGCGAGCGCCGTTGAAACAAAAACAATTCCTCTCATAGTCTCATTTTTCACATTATATCATAGTGAGGCTTACATTTCTGCATCGCCTTTTCAAAAGTTGCTTATACGACAAACATAAAAAAATGCTGCATTTGAGCAGACAAATATCACTCTTTTTTTTTATAAATTAAGCAACATTCACTTTAATTTGAAAAAAAATCAAAAAAAACAAAAGACACAATGCGAATTTGTCTAATTTTGCAGTTCGCTATTGTAAACAAAAACAGCTAAAGAAAAAGAGGAATTATTAAAAAACAAAAACAAAAATTTATGAGCAAAGGTGTGAAACTTATTGCCGCGGCTTTATGTCTGACATCGGGGGCATACGCTCAAAACGCCAGAGTGGACTCTGTCGATGTGGATGATTTCGATTTCTCCCTCACAGAGGGTCAAATTGATGAAGACGCAGAGGCTGCCAGTACCATAACCACCGTTCAGAGCAGCAAAGACCCCTACCTCAGTGAGACAGGTTACAAATGGTCGGCCATGCGCTTCAAGTACCGCGCGCTTGACAACGCCTATGTGGGCAACTACATAAATGGTGTCAAGTTCAACAACGTGGAGAACGGACGTTTCAGCTTCTCCGGCATAACAGGCGGTCTGAATGACGCTACACGCAACAAAACAGGAGCGTCAAGCCTGGACCAGAACCAGTTCTCCTACTCCCCACTCGGAGGTGCGACGAACATAGACATTCACGCCAGCCATTATGCGGCAGGCAACAAAGTGGGACTCGCCGGAACAAACAGAAACTATAAGGTACGCGCCAACTACACATACGCCAGCGGACTGCTGAGCAACGGATGGGCGTTCATGGGTAGCCTGGCATACAGATATGCGTCAGAGGGCGTCATAGAGGGTACATTCTACAATTCCTTCTCTTTCATGCTGGGAGCAGAGAAGGTGATTAATGACAAACACTCCATCGCTTTCAACATCTGGGGAGCGCCGACCGAGAGAGGTCAGCAAGGTGCTGCCACCGAGGAGGCGTACGCTCTCGCCAACAGCCATTACTACAATCCTTACTGGGGCTACTACAACGGCAAGAAGCGTAACAGCAGGGTCGTGACAGAGTTCTCTCCTTCTTTCCTCGCCACTTGGGACTGGAACATCAAGGAGGACACTAAGCTTTCAACCTCAGCGTCTGTCACATGGTCCAACTATGCGTCAACGGCATTATCATACAACAACGCATACAACCCTCGTCCGGACTATTACAAGAACATGCCGTCTTCTGTGTTCAACGTATACTCAGACGACTATAACAACGAGGACTGGCTCGGAGAAAACCCTGGCGTACTCGCTCAGTGGCAGTCTCTGTATGACTCTTGGACCGGATGCGCAGCCAACAGACAGGTGAGATGGGATCTGATGTATGCACAGAACGAGGCAAACAACGCAACAGGCAAGAGTGCGTTGTACTACCTTGAGAAACGTCACAATAACCAGCTGGCGTTCAACCTCAGCTCTACGCTCAACGGACGATTCAACCCGTTCAGCACTTACACCATGGGAGTCAACGTCAACTCGACCAAAGGTATGCACTACAAGACTATGGCTGACCTGCTCGGAGCAAACGTGTTCTATGACTACGACAACTACTCACTTAACAAATACGGTTCAAAGAGTAACGAGTATCAGAACGACCTCGACAACCCGGACCGTTCAATAAGCGTAGGAGACAAGTTCGGATACAACTATAATTTATATGTGACAAAGGTCAACGGATTCGCTCAGAACGAGTGGAAGGTCCGCAACCTTACAGTACGCTACGGTGCAGACATCGAGGGTACATGGATGGAACGAGAGGGTCTCATGCGCAACGGACGCGCGGCAGAGTACTCAAAAGGTAGAAGCGGCGTGGCTAAGTTCCTCGGCGGAGGCGGCAAGCTGCTCCTCGATCAGAAGATTGCCACTTCACGCCTGTACGTGGGAGGTAGCATAGAGAGCCAGGCGCCGCTCACTTATAACTCTTTCGCCGCTCCACGTATCCAGAACAATTTCGTCACTGGATTGAAGAACGAGTGGTACTACAACCTCGAGGCTGGATACCAGTGGTACTTCGGACCTGTAAGCGGTAAGGTCAGCGGTTACTACACTAAGTTCTTCGACAAGACTCAGCAGACGGCTTTCTATAACGACGATGCGTCTTACCTTACTTACCTCACAATGACAGGCATCAAACAGGTGAACAAAGGTATCGAGGCTGCCGTAACCATCAAACTGGCAAGAAACCTCAAACTTAACATGCTCGGTACCATCTCCGACGCAAAATACGTGAACAACCCTAACGCTGAGCTCTCTTACGAAGGCTCAAGCGCTGAAACCGTGGCTACAATCAACGCCTTCCCGAACAAGGTGACTGGCGGCAACAACCCTCTTCTCGTGTTCATGAAAAACGTCAAGATTGACTCAACACCACTCACGGCAGCGACAATCGGACTCTCTTATAACATCAACGGATGGTACTTCGACGCAAACCTCAACTACTATGACCGAGTGTATGTCGGCGCATCAAAATATCTCCGTCTGAGCAACTCAACGGAAGGTGGAGTGACTGGTTACGCAAGCAATATACAGGACATAAACGTGAACACAGGCAATTACACTACCGCATGGGACTACGCCAAGGCACAGGCTGAGGCCGGACACGCGGCGTATGTTTATGACGCCACTACGGGTGAAGTGCTCGACGGATACTCACCTAAGCAGGAGAAGTTCAAGGGCGGATTCATGCTCGACGCATCAATAGGCAAGAGCATTAACCTGCAGGGCGGAAAACGCCTGAGCGTGAACCTCCAGGTTCAGAACATCACTAACAACACAAACCTGAAGACTGGAGGATATGAGGATAACAGAGCGGACCGCTCATACGACTACATCTTCTCAAAGAACTCACATTACTACTATGCGAACAGTATCAACGCGTTCCTCAATGTATCACTTAAATTCTAAAAGATGAAGAAGCTTATATTTACGATATTGGCAGGAATGCTGACACTGGCGTCTTGCATGAACGACTGGGACACGGAGCAGATAAGCAGCGACATCTACTCTAACGACACCATCGGTGAGCCTAACATCACTATATCTGAGATTCGTAAGGCTTACAGCTCAGAGATATCCAACAGCTCGTACTCACTTGTCAATGACTACAAGGTAGTCGAGGGCATTGTGGTGGCAAACGACATTTCTGGTAACATATATCAGTATATTTACATTCAGCAACTGAATGACAACGGCGAGTGCAGTACTGACGAGGGAGGTATCGCCGTAGGCATCAAAGGAATGGGAGCCCTGTACTCTCTGTATCCAGTAGGCCAGAAAGTACGCATCGCCCTGAAGGGGCTATACGTCGGCGGGTACGGACAGTCACCTCGAATCGGAATGCCATACATCAACACCAACGGAGCAATGCGCATGGGCCCAATGCCTCTGTCAATGATGAGAGAGCACGTCCGTCTCGTGGGCACTCCTCAGCCTGAGCTTGTCAAAGCGCGCGAGGTGTCAGCCAGCGAAATGAACTCCAACAACATCACGGACTTGACGCCAATGCTCGTGGTCTTGAACAACGCTGAGATCAGCGACGCCGGATGGCCTTACGCACATTGGGAGGTCGGCGGTGACGTGTACTCAGAGTATCACGACATAAGCATCAACGGCACGAAGGTGTCACAGCTTCTGTACACTAGCACCAGCGCACAGTTCGCAGGCGACACAATACAGTCTGGGAAAAAGACCATATACGGACTTCTCAACCGTTACTCTTCAAGCTACCAGCTGTCACTCAGAGACTTAAACGATGTTATCGAACTAGAAAAATAAAAAAAATATGAAAAAGATATTCTCTATCCTGCTTGCCACAGCGTCAATAATAGGCGTAACCTCTTCATGCTCTGACGTACCGATGCCATACGACATCAACAACGGAGTAACGTCTTACGGCAAGAAACTGCCTTACAAGAGTGCTTCATTGTCATCGTTCAGCACTTACGACACTAAGGGACTGGCTGCGTGGAGCCAAGGCTCAAGCTACACTCAGGCCACAGGCTACCAGACTTGGGAAGGTTCGACGAAGACTAACAAGGAGGTTGAGTCTTACCTCATCTCACCTGCCATCAACACAACAGCCGAGTCAGGCAAGGTGCGCATATCTTTCGACCAGACCATACGCTACACGGACAAAGTAAGCAACTGGGCCACATACCACAAGATTTATATCTCCAAGAACTTCAACGGCAACAGCAAGGAATTCAGCGAGGCAACATGGGAGGAGCTTTCTTTCACACCTAAAGCCTCTCCATACAGCGACTGGACATTATATACCTCAGGCTACGTCAATGTACCAGAAGACTACGTGAACCACGACTCTGTGTACATCGCTTTCTACTTCTACGCTCCAGAGTCAAACTCAACAACATGGGAGCTTGAGAATTTCCTCATCGAAGAGGGTGACGCAGGCGAGACTGTCGAGCAAGACTCCGTGACCATCGGACAGTCACTCGACGAGGCACTTACTGTCGCTGAGGCAAGAACAGTGATTGCAGGTGGTACAGGTCTGGACGCCAAGTATTACGTCAAGGGAACAATACATTATATTAAGGAGATTGACACGTCATCTTACGGCAACGCCACTTACAGCATCTCTGACGGCACAGACACACTGATTGTGTACAGAGGATACGGACTCGGCAAAGCCAAGTTCACTTCAGCCACAGACATCAAGGTGGGCGATGAGGTGGTCGTATACGGACAGCTCGTCAACTACTCGGGCAACACTCCAGAGTTCACTCAGGGCTCACAAATCGTCAGCCTCAACGGAACAGTGAAGGACGTGGAGGTTGAGGAGACACCTGCGGAGGACCCTAATGCCGAGGTCAAAGGTTCAGGAACACTCGAGGACCCTTACAATATCGCGGCAGTAATTGCTGAGGCAAAAAAACTTGGTAAGGGCGAGACTGGCACTACAGACTATTACTTCAAAGGTAAGGTGGTCTCCATCAAGGAAGTGTCCGCTTCATACGGCAACGCCACATTCTACATCTCTGACGACGGCACGACAACAAATCAGTTCTATGTCTACCGCGCGCTCGGACTTGGCAACAAGAACGTAACAAATGAGAGCTTCCTGAAGGTCGGTGACGAAGTTGTGGTATGCGGAAAACTGGCTAACTACAACGGAACACTCGAGACATCCCAAAAGAACGCATATGTTTATTCCGTCAACGGAGTGACAGAGAACGAGGACAGCGGTGAGGAGACAGGAGAGACAGGCACTTCAGAAGGCGTAAGCATAGACGGCACAACTGTCACTCTCACGAACTCCGCAGTGACAACTGGCACGGAAACAATAACTGTAAACCTCAACGAGCAGGGATTGACAAACGCTACCGACGTAACATCAATAACTCTCACTGACGGTACGGTAATCTCATTCGACAAAGGTGGCAACGCTACAAACGCACCTAAGTTCTATGACGCCACGAAGGGAGTACGTGTATATGGAAACAACACTATAACCTTCACCGGCAAGAGCGCCATCGCTAAGATTGAGATGACATGCGACAGCTACAACGGCACTGACTACGTGGGACAGACCACAGCCACTGTGTCTTTCAACGGCAACACTGCCACATACACAAACGCCGGCACAGCTACCACACAGCTCCGTGTGCAGACCATCACCATCACGTATGCCGCCGCTTCATCAAGCAAGACTCGTAGATAATACATATATTGAATGATAACCGTGAAAGGGCGGGACAGCAGTGTCCCACCCTTTTATATCTTTTTAGGTATAAATGAACAAATACACACTCAAAGCAACACTCTTCTTCGCGCTTTGCCTCTCGTCATTCACACTCACGAGCTGCGGTGATGATGACGACAAGCATTACCCGACAGGAGTCACAGCCGACAACGTGAATGCCAACATCGCCGGCAGCGACGCCACAGTGACACGACTGGAGATGCCACACCTCAACTCACAATACGACTATGTCTGTCACACCCTCTCCAACGGTGATGTCAATTACACAGTGCAATATGACAGAAACAAGCACCATCCGGTGTGGGTGGCTTATGTCTACGACAGCAAGTCAGCACAGAGAAACTGGACGTCACGCACAGACGCTTGGAGCGCCGACCCCTATTACAACGGTGACAAGGCGAACCAGGTGAGCACAGGCAAATTCTCCGGCTACACACGAGGACACCTATGCGGGTCCGCTGAACGATACTACTCAGAAGAGGCCAACGAGCAGACATTCTACATGACAAACATGTCACCTCAGGAATACAACTTCAACGGCACATACTGGGGATACGTGGAGGACATCGCCAGAGACTCTTGGGGACGTAAGGTGACGGACTCCAAGTCAATCTTCTACAAAGGCACGCTGTACGTGGTAAAAGGAGGAACAATAGACAAAGACGAGAACATCATAGAATACATCAATGTGTCTAACACCTTAGGAGGCACCATCAGCATGCCAGTGCCGAAATACTTCTGGATGGCCTGTCTGTTTGTCTCCGAGTCCGGCTCAGCCAGAGCCATCGGATTCTGGATGGAGCACAAGAACTACAACAACACGTCGGATGCCTACCTTAAGTCTCTTGCCCGCACGTCAGCGTGCTCGATAGACGAGTTGGAGCAGAAGACCGGTCTCGACCTGTTCTGCAATCTCAACGACAACGCGGAGTCTGCCATAGAGTCCACATACGACCTTGACATGTGGCTTGATCAATAAGCACAACTCACGGTCAGCAAAAATTAAATTACGGAAACATTTCGGCAATTACCCGGTTTTATATACATTTGCAAGTTAAGTTTCAATTACAAAAACTAAAGCTTATGAAAAAACTTTTACTCTCTTTGTGTGCAGTCCTCATGACTGCCGTCTCCTATGCGGAGAAGACTGTAACTTTCGACGCTACAGCGGACTACACTGCCGATGCGGGCACACTCACACTTGAAAAAGACGGAGTGTCAATCACCATCTCAGGAGGAACCCTTGCCAACCAGACTGACTATCGTTTCTACAAGGGTCAGACCGGCACATTCAGTTCTACAGTTGGAAACATCAAGAAGATTATCTTCACTTGTACTGCTTCCGGCACTACCAAGTACGGACCAGGCTGCTTCACTGTAGGAGACGGCACTTACTCTTATGAGGGAACAACCGGCACATGGGAAGGCTCTTCCACTGAGGTTGTGTTCACAGCATCAAGCAACCAGGTGCGCGCCACTAAGATTGAGGTGACTGTAGACGACAGCAACAACACATATTCTGTTGAGGCACCTACATTCTCACTCACATCAGGAAGCTACAAAGACACTCAGAAGGTGACCATCACCGCCCCTGAGGGCTATGGCATCATCTACACCACAGACGGCAGCAAGCCTGTTGAAGGTAACGGTATAGCTGTCACTGCCAACACTGTCGATGTGGAGATTAGCAGCACAACAACACTGAAGGCGATAGCAGTGGACAACAACGACCCAGACATTCAGTCTGCAGCCTCTTCACTGGTCATCACCATCTATCATGAACTTGGCTCACTCGAGTCTCCATGCACTGTCAAAGAGGCACTCGACTTCATCAAAGCCGGCGAAAACCTTGACTCTTACTTCGTGTTCACAAAAGGAACAGTAAGCAGCATCGAGAACTTCGGCAACACAGCCACATACTGGATCAAGAGCGACAACGGTGAGGACTCACTCGAGGTGTACAGCGGTTACGCACTCGGAAACGTGGCATTCTCAGACGTCAGCGAGCTTGGCGTGGGCGACGTAGTGACAGTATATGGAAAACTCACTCTCTACAAGACAACATACGAGTACACATACAACAACTACATCGTAGCTCATGACAAGTCAGGACGTGAGGGCACACTCGAGCAGCTGTCTCCAATCACTCTCGCCGACTTCACTAACGGCGGATTCGAGAACTGGACAAACGGTGAGGCAGACTTCTGGAAGTCAACCACAACAGCCTCAAGCGCAACCATCAGCTTGTCAACAGACGCTTACTCTGGCAGCTCATCAGTAATGATACAAGGTGCGACCAACAACGTTCGTCTCGCCACAACAGAAATCTCCCTCGATGCAGGCTACTATCTCATCACATTCTATGCTAAGGCAGTAGACGCTAACGCACAGGTTCGCCCAGGTTATGTCAAGGCAACACTCAACGACACAAAGACAAGCTACACACTCAGTTCATACAAATATGTCAGCGACGCCATCACTGTAAGCAACGAGTGGACTAAGGTTGAGAAAGCGTTCCAGCTTGAGGAGGACGCTACAGTATCACTCGTCATCATGAACCCAAAGGACCAAGGCAACGTACTTGTCGACGAGTTCTCACTGACACCGACAACAGAGGACGCTATGGCTATCAGCACAGTATCTGAGAGCAACACAAACAATGCGGTCTTCAACCTCGCAGGCCAGAAGGTTAACGCAAACTACAATGGCATCGTCATCGTAAACGGCAAGAAGATACTTCAGAAGTAATCGTTTAAGAATGAACAAATTCACAACACTAATATTGATAGGGCTACTGCACACAAGCAGTGCCCTATCTCAGTCTTTCTCCAGCTATTACAAGTCAGCGGACGGACTGAAGAAAGAGAATCTGAAAACAGCTTTATCTGAACTACTACAAAATCACACGGTATACACATACGGTTCGTTATGGGACCACTACCCTAATACGGACGGCTGCATTGACAACGAGGACAAGGTGTTCGACATGTACTCGACAGGCGACTACTACTTCAGCAAGAGTCCTAAGACATACATGAACAAGGAACACGTGGTACCTCAGTCCTGGTGGGGCAAAGGAAGCACCTACGACATCTACACAGACCTGTTCAACGTATACCCGTCAGAGCAAAGCGCCAACTCCGCAAAGTCCAACTATCCTCTCGGCGTTGTGGACGGCACCGTCTCATTCAAGAATGAGCGCTGCATGGTCGGCACAAGCAGTAACAGCGGAGAAGCGGACAAGGTCTTTGAGCCTTGCGACGAGTTCAAGGGTGACTTCGCAAGAATATATTTCTACGACGCCACATGCTACCAGGACGTGAGCTGGGCTTCCGTAGCCAGCGCCTTCCCTACAGGAGTCAACACATACCCTACCCTCGAGTCATGGATCGTACCTATGCTCTTAGAGTGGAACAGGCTATACCCACCATCTGAATGGGAGAAGGTACGCAACGAGCGTGTCTACAACGAGCAAGGAAACAGAAACCCGTTCATAGACTATCCACAACTCGCGGAATATATATGGGGAGACTCCACTGAATACGTATGGGACGTAGATATCGCCGTTCCATACAGCATCAACGGAGAGTCAGGAAACATGGTCGTTGACGACGGAAACACCGATGATGGAAACGGCGATGATGTGAATGAGACAGATGACGTGGAGAACACGCTGATCTACTCATACCACTTCGATGACCTTACAACCGGCAATGACTACCAGAGCGGCGGCTCAAGCACCGTGTGGAACACTCCTAACGACTCCATCGAGGAGATGAGCTATTGCTATATGGCAGGGGGAGCCGTGAGGATGGGTTCATCAAAGAAAGCCGGAAGCGTGACGACAATACCACTCAACGTCAAGAGCGGCAGCGACCTCGTCGTGGCTCTTGAGGTCAAGGGATGGACAGAGGTTGAAGGCAACATCAATGTCTGCGTAAGCGGCATGAGCAAGTCATACGACATAGAGTACGAAGCCACGATGTCAGACAGCTACCAGACCAAGTACGTCACCATCAACGACATCAGCGTCTCAAACCCTAAGATTACCATCAGCACATCAGAGAAACGCGCTTTCCTCAGCAGCATTCTCATCTACAAACAGACGCAGACAGAGACAGAGATTCGAAACATCGAGCAAGAGCACTCATCATCTTACGGAGTGACATACAACATGGCAGGACAGAGAGTGGACGTCAACTACAAAGGTTTCGTGATCAGAAACGGAAAGAAGATTCTCGTCAGATAACTGACACCGACATAACATAAGGCGTGAACTAAAGAGACACACGACTTACACATAATAATAATCCGCAGAGACAAACATGGTCTCCGCGGATTATTTCATTACAGCCGCACCAAGAAAAACAGTCACCGGAACGCATAATTCTTCCTTTCCTTTCGCACATTTCTTATTGTCCGAAACTCCTCTTTTTCCGTTGATGTCTGTCAGCGCAAAAATGACTTCCGGAATTTTCCGATGTCTTATTTGGCGTCTGAAATTCTCAGGTTAGGACGTTGAAAAGTTCAGGTTAGGATTTTTAAATTCTCAGACCTGCATATAGACTACAACCTAACCTGAGAATTTCAAAAAAGAGACACAAGGTTTTTTAAAGCTTTGCAATAAGATTATCAGCAAGTTAACCTAAAAAACAGCGAAAAACAGACATAGGAAATTTGGTTATATCCCAAATTGTCCGTTATTCCACCCATTAGCGATGACAGACACCAACACTCATAATAATAGACGCATGAGGAGAAGAGCACACCACCCATCTTAGCGTATAACGCCTTAGACCGGGAAGCCACGACGTCGTCGGATGTCCAGAATATCCGACAGACGTCACATCTCTACACCTCATGCGTGGAAAAAAGACTGCGTACAAATGCAATATCCCACGACCTTGTACAGTCAGCAGATGAACGTCACCTTCCGCCTTTCACGTTCAGAAGTTTTCCGCTTTCTTTTATCCAAAGGTCCGCCATCATCTTATGTCCTGCCGCCGTAGGATGAATGCCATCCCATATCCAATGACTCATGGCCACGTCAGGATGTGAGCTTTGCAGATCACGGAAGAGAGAGTCGAAGCGAAGCACCACCGCGTCGTAATCCTTAGCTATGCGGCACACACGTTCATTCACCTCAGCTATCGTCTTCTCCCGGAGAGCGTAGTCGGACGCCGCACCGACCGAACCGACCTTAGCCACGAAAGGGGTACACAACACAAAACGCACGTCCGGGTTGACCTCACGCGTACGGTCTAACAGACGTCTGTAACGCTGCTCCCACTCGTCAAGAGCGAAAGGCTTCTTACTGTCTCTGAGCCAGTAATGCACGTCATTAGTACCGATCAGCAGCGAAAGGACGTCAGGTCTGTTGTTTATCACGTCCTTCTCCCAACGAGCCTCAAGCCTGTCCATATCATCGCCACTGATACCGCGATTGAGGAAAACAAGGTTCTTTTCCGGGTAAAAAGCCTCATAGTGTGACGCACACAACATCATATAACTATGTCCGTAGATATGGTTCAGGTCACTGTGATTTCTCTGCTCCGACGCCGCCGCACTGCCGCCGCTGCGTCCCCAACCGCCGTCAGTCACGGAGTCACCCATATATAACACACGCTGCGCGTACATGCCTGTCACCGAAAGGAGCAGGCAAGTAGCGAAGATTAACAACTTTCTCATAATAACTTATATTACATTAGCATAAATCATCGTACAATCTTGACAGCAGTCTGTCCCTTGATGGCTTCGTTACCGACAGTCAGTCTGCAAGCGCCGTTCTTTACTGAAGACTTCAGCACAACCAGAGCGCGTCCGTTGAATGTGGTGACCTTGTAAGATGTGACAGGCTCCAGGTCACGCAGACTGGCAGAAGCCGCCGCCACCAACTGGGCTGCTCCGCTGACGCTCACGTTCAACGTCTCATTGGCGTCCGCTACAAGATTGCCATCCTTGTCCACCACCTCGACGGTGCAGAAACACAAGTCTTGTCCGTCAGCCTTGATGACACTCCTGTCTGGAGTCAGTCTGACAGACGCCGCAACGCTTGACGTTCTCAAAACGGCGCTCTTGCCCTCTTTGCCGTCTGCCGACACAGCCACAGCTCTCAGCACGCCCGGCTGATAGTCAAGAGGGATGACAGCTTTATACTCCGTCGACTTACTCACCTTCTTTGTAGCCACGAGACGGTCATTCAAATACAGTCTCACCTCTGGAGCCTTCGTGTATATCTCAGCCTCTATACGCTTACCTTCCCAACCTTTCCAGTTCCATGACTCCCACGTTGGCCATACAGACCACAACGTCTCAGATATCTTACCATTCCTGTACATGTCAGGTTCCTTGACGGCCAGGTAGACAGCCTCATCGCCCTTCGCGTCACCGTCAACACCGTTCCACAGCAAGTCACGATAATGAGAGATAGGCTTACGCCATCCCGTGATGTCCACGTCACCGCAATAAGTTCCATGGAACGGGAAGTGCTTACCATTGTAATGCTCACCTCTCGGCTCGCCCTCATAATAGTACTGCCCTATGCCTGACTCTCCGAGATAGTCGAGTCCCGTCCACACGATGTCTCCCAAGATATAAGAGTTCTCGCTGGTACGTTTCCAATTGAGGAACGCCTCTCTCGGATAGCTCTCAGTCTGCCACATCACTCGCTGCGGCACACGCTTGTGGTCACTCTCATGTTTATGCATCATATAGTTGTATCCGACGATATCCAACACAGCCGCATGAGGATCAAAGATTTCCCAGTCGCTGTCCCAAGAGCACAAAGCCTCTGTCACGGGTCTTGTGGTGTCGAGAGCGAGGATAGTGTTCTTGAACTTCTGTGCAGTCTGAATCACCCTTATCTCCTTTCTCTCTATGACCTCATTACCTATACTCCAACAGATGACGCTCGGATGATTCCTGTCTCTCATCACCATTGAGGAGATGTCAGACACGTAAGTTGTGTCAAGTGAGCTGTGATAGTCATACTTTGTCTTCTGAGAGTACCATCCGTCATATATCTCATCGATGACAAGCATACCTATGCTGTCACACGCATCCATGAAGGCGCGTGTGGAAGGATTGTGGGAAGTACGTATGAGATTAAAGCCGGCGTCTTTCATGAGACGCACCTTTCGTGCCTCCGCCGCGTCATAGGCCGCTGCTCCAAGCATACCATTGTCATGATGCACACACGCACCGTTGACGAGCAACGGACGACCGTTCAGCAGCAGTCCCTCACGTGAGTTATATTCTATATGTCTTACACCATATTTTTGAACCCTTCTGTCCACCACCTTACCGTTCTCACTCACCACGACCTCCACATCATTCATCACCGGAGTGTCCGGGCTCCACAGCTTCGGGTTGTTAACCACGGAACGCAGCGTCACCGTCTTTTTCTCTCCCTTTGCCAATGACACGTTCTCGGACGAGTTAAGAGCTGAGACAGCGACTACGCGCGTCTGCTCCGACATATTGACAAGAGTCACCGCCACATTAACCGTCACCTTGTCGAGAGCCACCTTACCGTCAGACTTCTTGTCAAACAAAGTGGTCACGAACACGCCCTCATCGTCAATTCTCATCTTACCGGATGTCTCAAGCCACACGTGACGATAAATACCGGAACCGCTATACCATCTGCAGTTAGGCTGCTTGCTATTATCGACCTTAACCGACACCACATTTTCATTTCCCGGCTTAATCATGTCCGTCACGTCAACACGGAACGGCGTATAGCCATAGCCGTGGAAAGCGGCGTTCCTTCCGTTGATGAAAACCTCACAGTTTTGGTACACGCCCTCAAAGTGTAACACCACCCTCTCTCCTTTCGGAGCTTTGAACGTTTTCCTGTACCATCCCGTTCCGCCTGGATAGTAACCGCCATCGTTTCCGCAAGCGTTATCAACGGAAGGAGCGTGAAAAATGTCCCAATCGTGCGGAAGAGTCACACTCTTCCAACCACGATCGTCGAAAGATGCGGCGGAAGCGTCACTCACGTCTCCCTCAAAAAATCGCCAACCGAAGTCAAACGATTCACGCTCCAGTGCCATTATACACGAAGGCGCAGACATAAGCACAGAAAAGAGCAATGCTTTGATATTGTTATCTCCAATAAATTTCATAAAACGTCCGAATTATCATTTGTCAACATTTTTACATAAGAACATTTTTACATTAAAACCACAAACGCTCATCACTGATGATTGCGTCAATGGAAGCTAACTCGTCATCGGAAAAAGACAAGTTATCAAGTGTGGTCAAGTTGTCGTCAAGCTGTTTGACGGAAGACGTTCCGATGATGAGGGAAGTGACGCGAGAGTCATTTAGAACCCACGCGAGCGCCATCTGCGCCAGGCTCTGTCCTCTGTCACGGGCAATAGTGCCGAGTTTTTTTGCCGCCTCCACACGTTCAGGAGTCACCTGAGAAGTCTTGAGGAACCCACTGTCTTTTGCAGCTCTGCTATCGGCAGGAATACCATTGTCGTACTTGCCGGTCAGAAGTCCCTGTGCTAAAGGAGAGAAACAGATGACGCCGCTTCCATTATCCGCAGCGATCTGGAAATTATTATTCTTTGCCTTAGGGTCGAACATTGAGCACCTGTACTGGCTGAGCAGACAAGGCACGTTAGCCTCACGCAAAATACTGTAAGCCAACTGTTGCTCCTTAGGAGGATATTTTGAGATGCCGACGTATAAAGCCTTTCCTTGTCTTACGAGGTCGATGAGTGCCTGCATCGTCTCCTCAACAGGTGTGACGCCGTCATAACGATGACTGTAAAAAACATCAACGTACTCAATGCCCATACGACGCAGACTCTGGTCACATGAGGCAATGATGTTCTTACGTGACGAACCTGTGCCGTAAACACCAGGCCACATGTCATGCCCCGCCTTTGAGGATATAAACAGCTCGTCACGATGACCACCTAGACTATTTTTAAGTATCCTACCAAAGTTCGTCTCCGCACTGCCCGGGACAGGGCCATAGTTGTTCGCAAGGTCAAAATGGCAAATACCAGCGTCGAAAGCTTTGATAACCATCTCGGAGGCCACGCTGAAATCGTCGACCGAACCAAAATTGTGCCAAAGCCCCATAGACAACTTAGGCAACTGAATGCCACTGCGTCCACAATAAGAATAAATCATTTCAGTAACTTATAAGATTAAAATGTAAAAGGTAATTAATGGAATTTCCATATTAGAATTTCATTAGCAAAGGTAAAGAATAATAATGATTTTTGCGTACATTTGCGCAACTAATTAGAGGGGTAATGCAAAAATCAGATAATAACGACAGTATCGTCATAAAAGGCGCCAGGGTAAACAACCTCAAGAACGTCAGCGTGAGTATACCGCGCAATAAGTTTGTCGTGATCACGGGAGTGTCCGGATCAGGCAAGTCATCACTCGCATTCGACACATTATATGCCGAGGGACAGAGAAGGTATGTGGAGAGTCTGTCCACATACGCCCGACAGTTCATGGGCAGAATGGGAAAGCCGGAGTGTGACTTTATCGAAGGCATACCACCCGCAATCGCCATAGAGCAGAAGGTGACGAGCAGGAACCCTCGTTCCACTGTCGGCACGTCAACGGAGATATACGACTACCTGCGCATGCTCTACGCAAGAGTGGGACACACGTTCTCTCCCGTGTCCGGGCTGGAGGTGAAGAAGAACACCCAGGAGGATATCACACGCTGCATGCTGTCATACCCCGAAGGCACCCGTTTCATGGTGCTCACTCCCCTCATACCTAGAGGTGGGCGCACTCCTGCCGAGCAGTTGGAGATAGACATGAAGCAGGGGCTGTCACGAATATGCGCAGACGGTAATCTAACTACCATAGACGAGTATCTGAAAAAAGGAGAGACATCGGACGACATATTCTTAGTCATCGACCGTATGACGGTGAGCGACGAACGTTCCAACATATCACGTCTGGCAGACTCATGCGGCACGGCGCTTTTCGAGGGAGACGGACAGTGCATCCTCCAATTCCTGCCGGAAGGACGTCATGAGTTCAGTCTGAAATTCGAGTGTGACGGCATAACCTTCGACGAGCCGACAGACCAGATGTTCTCCTTCAACTCACCAATTGGAGCATGTCCGGAGTGCGAAGGATTCGGAAAGATAATAGGAATAGACGAAAATCTCGTGATACCGAACACCGAGCTGAGCGTGTACGACGGCGCAGTGGTCTGTTGGAGAGGAGACAAGATGAGCGAGTGGAAAAAGGAGTTCTGCAGAAGAGCGGAGCGACACGGATTCCCGATCTTCACACCTTATTATGCACTGACGGAGGAACAGAAAGACTTCCTTTGGCACGGGGCTCCCGAGAAAGACAAATGGGACAACGTGTGCATAGACCGTTTCTTCGAGATGCTCAAGGAAAACCAGTACAAGATACAATACCGCGTCATGCTCGCCCGATACAGAGGAAAGACGACCTGTCCTTCCTGCAAAGGCAGCAGACTGAAAAAGGAGACTGAGTACGTGCGCTTCGCCGGCAAGACCATCAACGAGCTTGTCAACATGAGCGTCGCCGAGCTCAGCAAGTTCTTCAAGACAATAAAGGTCACGAACAACGCCGACGATATCAGGAGAGACAAGAACGTCATCACCGCACACGACAATGAGGTGGCAAAGAGACTTCTCACCGAGATACGCAGCCGACTGCAATTCCTCGTTGACGTGGGATTGGAATACCTCACATTGTCAAGACTGAGCAACACGCTGTCGGGAGGTGAGAGCCAGCGCATCAACCTTGCCACAAGCCTCGGCTCAAGTCTCGTGGGCAGTCTGTACATACTCGATGAGCCAAGCATCGGACTGCACTCACGTGACACGCAACGTCTGATACACGTGCTGAGAGAACTGCAGAAACTCGGAAACACCGTAGTCGTCGTCGAACACGACGAGGAGATTATGAGAGCCGCCGACTACATCATCGATATTGGTCCTGAGGCTGGAAGACTAGGCGGACAGATAGTGTATGCGGGAGAGCCGCAGAAAGACGCCGACAAGATTCCGGCGGGAGTGTCACACACCCTTGACTTCCTCACGGGCAGGGACAAGATTGAGACTCCTCCGACGCGACGTCCGTGGAACAACTATATAAAGGTGTGTGCGGCGAGAGAGAACAACCTGAATGGTATCGACGTGTCGTTCCCGCTTAACGTCATGACATGCGTCACGGGCGTGTCCGGTTCGGGCAAGTCGACGTTGGTGAGAGACATACTGTACAGGGCGCTTAAGAGACACTTCGACGAGGTCAGCGACCGACCGGGGCAGTTCTCATCCATAGAGGGAGACCTTGATATGATACGTAAGGTGGACTTTATCGACCAAAACCCTATCGGCACGTCGTCACGTAGCAACCCTGTCACCTACATAGGCGCATACGACGAGATAAGAAAGCTCATGGCATCACAGCAGCTGTCCAAGCAGCTGGGCTACACCCCAGCCTTCTTCTCTTTCAATACGGACGGAGGACGATGCGAGGAGTGTAAGGGAGAGGGTACGGTCACCATCGAGATGCAATTCATGAACGACCTAGTGCTGGAGTGCGAGTCGTGCCACGGAAAAAGATTCAAGAAAGACATACTTGACGTGAAGTACGAGGGTCAGAGCATATACGACATACTGAACATGACGATTAACCAGGCCGTCGAGTTCTTCACAGCCCACAAGCAGAAGAAGATAGTGCAGAAGATGAAACCGCTGCAAGACGTGGGACTCGGGTACATCAAGCTGGGACAGACCTCGTCGACACTCTCCGGAGGTGAGAACCAGCGAATCAAGCTGGCGTACTATCTCAGTCAGGAGAAGACGGAGCCTACGCTGTTCATCTTCGATGAGCCGACGACCGGTCTTCACTTCCACGACATCAAGAAACTGCTCGCCGCTTTCACCTCGCTCATCGAGCGCGGACACACCGTCGTCATCATCGAGCACAACCTCGACATTATAAAATGTGCCGACCACGTCATCGACCTCGGTCCTGAAGGCGGAAAGAACGGAGGTAATGTCGTGGTGACGGGAACGCCGGAGGAAGTGGCGAAGTGCGCATGCAGCTACACCGGTCAGTATCTCCAGGCACTCGGCAAGTCATAAAGAGAGGACGACGCAACGCCGTGTGACATAACAAATGAAACAGTCAGCCAGACGTCAGTGAACGTCTTGCTGACTGTTTCATTATCACACACGCTGTTGTCAGTCACCATGAGACACGCCGTCTGGCACCGCCTCACGACGACCGTCCCGCCTACTCCGTCCCGTCATAGCTCATGCAACGCAGTTCACTTGGAGTGAACCCTGTCGTCTCACCCGTGTAAGAAGCGTCGGGCATATACCACCACTGTCCCTCATAGAATCCACGCAGCTCCGGGTCGTCAAAGACAAACCCTCGGCTAGCGAGCGGCAGGCTGTGTATCACCCTCAAAGCGCGCTCGGACAACGGAACGCCGTAATAGCCGAAGGCGCGGAGAGAGATGAGAAACGACTCACTCCTGTCAAAGAACAAGCCGAAGCAGTCACTGTAGGTGGTACGGCTGAGGCAGTCAGCCGACATGACGGACAACTCCTCCTGAGGAGAGAAAGCATGAGCATGCCACTGGAGTACGCCATTCCTGAGGACAACCTCCGTCACACTCTTTCCGTCCGGCATACTATTCTTTCTTGTCTTCCCCACACCATCAGTAACGGTGAAGACCCCTCCGGAAAAGACATCGTCCGGAATGACAAAATGCTTGTACGTGTCCCTCGCGTCAATGACCAGAGTGAAGTCGTCCACCTGATGATTAGCCCATCGTGTGGCTGGCGTCAGCATATATGAAACGTTGAATATGTTATCCAGGCACTTCGACACTTTATATTTATATCTGTGACGCACGATATTCTTGCCTTTCCTGAATTTAGCCTTGAAAGAATAGACATACGAGTAGTCAAAGGCAAAGTCCTCGTACTTCTCGAAGTTCACGCCATGAGTGACATTGACATCATACCCCACGTCACGCCCGTTCATCACGACAGAGAAATCCGTGATGAAAGGATTACCTCCGTCCATCCTGTACTCCGCATGCTGAAACATCAGTGGGGGAGCCTCAAAACCCATCAGCACCTTACATCTACCGCCATTGTTGAAGAACTCATAGTACACGTCCACCGTAGCCATCTCATCATCATCCAGGGTGATGGTCAGCACTTCCTTAGTGACAGATATACCCGTCTCCTTGAGTGGGACGAGATGATTTCCGCTTACTGTGTAAAGACAGTCATTAGCCGGCAACAGAGAACATAAAAAGAACATCACGGATGATATAATCATCCTCAGACTCACAACTCTCATATCATGCTTAAATTAAATTGTTATAACCGCACATCGTTCCACTTATCGTCTCGCGCACAACATGTCACCAACAGGAAGCGATAGCTAAGACAAAGTTACGGAATTGTTTCGCACCACAAACAACTCACGTTTGTTATTTAGCTGATAAAAGAACACAACGATCTTTTATCCCAAATCGGTCATTAGAAACCTTGTGACAAAATCGTTCTAATGACCGGTCACAGCAACAAAGTATAGCCATTTGAAGAAGGATAACACGCAAGCTCTCTGCAAGACAGATGTCATTCCGTGCCTAACACATGCAGAGGACCGTTCCCGTGTCCTATTTTAATATTGACGGAACGACGTATAGCCTCTGTCACAAAGTCCTTCGCTCGTCCGACCGACTCCGCAAGTCCATATCCGGTCGCCATACATGCGGCGACAGCAGACGACATCGTACACCCCGTGCCATGCAGGTTTCCGCTGGCGACTCGCTGAGACTGGAAGTCACACTCGAAACCGTCTGCCAAGAAAAGACGGTCGACAGCGAGAGTACCTTCCGCATGTCCTCCCTTCAGCAGAAAAGACGTGGAATAATGTCGCGTCAAAGCACGTCCCATGTCCACCACATCATCGTCAGGCACGTCCCCGTCAATAACACTTGCCAGCCGTCGCGCCTCAGGGATATTAGGCGTTACAAGAGTGCAAAGCGGGAACAGATGACTGGCGACATACGTGATGACCTCGGTGCGCATCAGGTCGTAGCCGCTTGTGGACACCATGACAGGATCGTAGATGACTGGCACAGGGTGAGTGCACAGATAATCGCCGAGCACAGACACCACGGACTCCGCCACATCCCGGTCCGGCAGCATCCCTATCTTCACCGCCCCTGGAGCCATATCCATCAGGACGGCTCGCATCTGCGACGCCACGACGTCGGCGGGCATTGACAAGGCAGACAACACGCCCAGCGTGTTTTGTGACGTGACGGACGTGATGACCGTGGCGGCATAACAGCCGTGCGCGGTGATGGTCTTGAGATCTTGTTGTATGCCGGCGCCCGCTGACGAGTCACTGCCGGCTATTGTCAATACTACCTCCATGCGTCACCTAATATCATTGAACCTCCGAATCCCATACGCTCCACTTCCGGCACCCGCTCGAACGTGACACCGCCGAGAGCCATGACACGTCTGTCGATAATACCTTCGGCGCGCACCGCATCCAGTTGCTCACGCGTGAACGCCGAACGATAGCCCTGTTTGGATATACTGTCGAAGATTGGGCTGAGACTCATATAAGTATAATCATGCTGACGGCACTCCGTCAGCTCCGCCAACGAATGGCACGAGATGCTCACAGCACCCTTCCACCCGTCTGGCGCCTCCGGGTTACGTCTGTTAAGATGTACGCCGCGTAGTCCGTATCTCACCGCCAGCTCAAAATTGTCGTGCACCACGAGCCGGTCGTACAAGCCAGTCGGCAAAGCCCTGACCAGGTTCTCCATGCATCGCAGGTTCACCTGCCTGCTCATACCGTCCAGCGGCTTGCGTATATGCACCAGGTCCACGTCACCTCGTACAAAGAGGCCAACGATGCGCTCCGCCTCATCAGCGAAGAAGTCCGGACGAGTAATCACTATTATCATACGCACTTACCAAAAAAGTCAAACGATGCGTCCCAGTCTTTCCAAACCGGCTCACGTCCCAGCTCCTTCAAACGCTCACAGACCACCTTTGCCGTGCGCTCGTCACTGACGGTGAACTGCTCGAGAGCCTGCGGGTAGGTGTGATAGCCGCCAGGATTCACCTTACTCTCCGCCGACATCGTCGTAACGCCCAGGGTACACATGTTGTCACGGATATACGCGGGTTCCCTTGTGGAATACGATATGTCGACGTCATGGTCGAAGATACGCATTGCGAACGTGGCCTGCGCCAACTCACGGTCAGTCATGTAACAGTTAGGCAGGAAACTCTCGTTCTGCGCCGGTCTCATACGCGGGAAATTCACAGAGTACTTCGTGCGCCAATAGTGTTTCTGCAGGTATCGCAGATGGTACGCCATCATCGTGACATCCGTGCGCCATTCCTTCTCGAGTCCGATGAGCACACCCATCCCGATGGAGTGCACGCCAGCCTGCCCCATACGGTCGAATCCGTCACAGCGCCACTCGAAACGGCTCTTCATCCCTCGAGGGTGATACGACGTGTAATGTTCCCGGTTGTATGTCTCCTGAAAACATATCACGCCATTCATCCCGTGACGCGCAAGTTCTTTGTACTCCTCAGTCTTGAGCGGCATGACCTCAATCTTGACATTAGAGAAATAACGCTTGGCGATGTCGATGGCCTTGGCGAGATACGGAACACCGGCCTTGGCGGGATTCTCTCCGGTGACCAGCAAGATGTTCTCGAAGGGAGACAGGCGTTTGATGGCCCGAAACTCATCCTCAATCTGCTCCGGTGTGAGTATGGTCCTTTCCATCGGGTTCTCTCGGTGGAACCCGCAATAGACGCATGAGTTAGAACATGAGTTTGTAATATATAAAGGTATGAACATGGACATGGTACGTCCGAAACGCTCCTCGGTATATCTGCGTGACAGACGGGCCATCGGCTCGAGGTAAGGCTCCGCCGCCGACGAGAGCAGAGCCATGAAGTCATTAACGTCACACCGGCTCTTGCCTAACGCACGTCGGACGTCAGCGTCCGTCATGGACGCGATACGCTGGGTGGTCTCGTCCCAGCTTATGTTTTTTAATTCCTCAGAAAACATCGGTTATCTCATTTTACAAGGTTGAAACGCATATTCTTTCAGTTCGCATATCGTGGGACTGTCCCCGCACAACTCACAGTTCTGTCGTCGGCTCAGCTCGTAGCGTTCCCACTGCATGGACAGAGCGTCGAAAGTGAGCATAGCGTCAGTGAGCAGCTGTCCCACACCAGCGAGACACTTGACGCACTCAGTGGCCTGCACGGTGCCAAGCATACCTGCCACAGGACCCAGCACGCCGACCATGGCGCAAGTCTCCACATCCTGTTTTCTTGGTGGCTCGGGGAAGATACACCGATAACACGCCGTTCCGGGAACGTGTGTCATGAGCTGTCCGCTGTAGCGGTTGATGCCACCCATGGAAAATGACTTTCCCGACAACACACACGCGTCGTTGACAAGGTACTTAGCGGAGAAATTGTCCGTGCCGTCTATCACGAAGTCGTACGGGCGAATGAGGTCAAGGGCGTTGGACTCACTGAGATAACACTCATAGGTGTCTACGCAGACATCCGGATTGATGCTGAGCATACGCTCCTTAGCGACTTCGACCTTAGGACATCCCACATCACACGTGGAGTGTAACACCTGACGCTGCAGGTTGGTGACGCTGACCGTGTCACCATCGACGACGCCGATACGTCCCACACCCGCCGCCGCCAGATACATGGCGGCAGGAGAACCCAGTCCTCCGACACCCACAAGCAACACCTTGGCGTTCAGCAGACGCTGCTGAGCCTCAACTCCGAAGCCATCGAGTATGATGTGACGGTTGTAGCGTTGACGTTGTTCACGAGTAAGCTCCATCATTTCTTTATCTTTCTCAAGTCATGCGTAAGCCTTGCGGCGCAGAAGTCAGGTCCACACATGGTGCAGTACTCACCATCCGTATGACCAGCCTCCTCAAAGTACCGCAACGCGAGCTCAGGATCCAGTGACAGATGAAACTGGTCACGCCAACGAAACTCGAAACGAGCCTTCGACAATGCGTTGTCACGGACAGATGCACCTGGATGGCCCTTGGCCAAGTCAGCTGCATGTGCGGCTATTTTATATGCGATGATTCCTGCCCGCACATCATTCTTGTCCGGCAACGCAAGATGCTCTTTGGGAGTGACGTAGCATAGCATAGCCGTTCCAAGCCATGCTATCTGAGCCGCGCCTATGGCACTTGTTATATGATCGTATCCAGGCGCCACGTCAGTCACGATAGGTCCGAGAGTATAGAACGGAGCCTCGTGACATTTGACAATCTGACGCTCCATGTTTTCCTTTATCTTATGCATCGGCACATGTCCCGGTCCTTCTATGAACGCCTGCACGTCTTTTTGCCATGCTCGCTGAACAAGCTCGCCCATCGTGTCGAGCTCGGCGAACTGGGCTGCGTCATTTGCATCGGCTGTACAACCCGGACGCAGACCGTCACCCAGCGACAGCGCCACGTCGTAACGAGCCACGATGTCACAGATGTCGTCGAAGTGTTCATACAGGAAGCTCTCCCTGTCATGTATCAGACACCACTTGCTCATGATGCTGCCTCCACGACTCACTATGCCACAGAGACGATAATCCGCCAGACGTACGTTCAGCCGACGTATGCCCGCGTGGATGGTGAAATAGTCCACTCCCTGCTCGCACTGTTCAATCAGTGTGTCACGATAGACTTCCCACGACAGGTCCTCAACTTTTCCCTGCACCTTCTCCAGCGCCTGATAGATGGGAACCGTCCCGACAGGAACGGGACTGTTGCGCAATATCCACTCGCGTGTCTCGTGGATATTATCTCCTGTGGACAGGTCCATCAACGTGTCACCACCCCACTTGCACGACCACACCGCCTTGTCCACCTCTTCCTCAATGCTTGAGGTGGTTGACGAGTTGCCAATGTTAGTGTTGATCTTCACGGCGAAGTTACGTCCAATAATCATCGGCTCGCTCTCCGGATGGTTGATGTTAGCGGGAATGACAGCTCGTCCTCGAGCCACCACGTCTCTCACGAACTCGGGAGTGATGTGTGTCTTTATCCCGAGACTCTCACAATTCATGTTCTCACGAATCGACACATACTCCATCTCCGGAGTGATGATGCCCGCTTTGGCACATGCCATCTGGGTAAGAGGCTGACCAGACTCGGCGCGCCTGTCAATCCATTGCTGACGCAATGGCGGCAAGCCCCTCTTCAGATTTATCGTGACGTCCGGATCCGTGAAAGGACCGCTTGTGTCATAGATGTAGACAGGAGCGTTAGGCTCCGTGTGAGGGACACCACGCTCGTCCCGAGTGACGGTGGGAGTAAGGTTGACCTTTATCATACCCACTCTGACATCCGGGTATAACGTTCCCTGCATATATGCTTTCTCACGCTGGGCATAAGCTTTGTGATCATTTACCATGTTAATAGATATAGTTAAAAGACGAGTTATTAAATTACGTTTGAACAGTCCCACACCTTGGAACATCATTTCTTTTATTCACTAATCAAGGAATGCGGTCAACGGACTCGAAGCCTCTGCACTGTCCGCCACTGCTCCCAGGCCAGCCTCGAAAGCCTGTCTGCCGGCTATCACAGCCTGACGGAATGCGTCGGCCATCAGCACTGGGTCGCCCGCTACCGCTATCGCCGTATTGACAAGACAACTGTCCGCTCCCATCTCCATGGCCTCAGCGGCATGACTTGGAGCCCCTATGCCGGCATCCACAACCACTGGCACAGTAGCCTGTTCGATAATGACACGCAGGAAATCCTTCATCCTCAATCCTTTGTTCGTTCCTATAGGCGCCGCCAACGGCATCACAGTGGCAGCACCGGCCTCCTCGAGATGCTTACACAACGTAGGGTCAGCCTGACAATACGGCAAGACCACAAATCCAAGTTTCACAAGCTGCTCAGTAGCCTTCAGCGTCTCCACGGAATCCGGCAACAGATAACGAGGATCGGGATGGATCTCTAGCTTCAGCCAATTAGTGCCGAAAGCCTCACGAGCCATCTGGGCAGCAAAGACAGCTTCCTCCGCATTACGCACTCCCGAAGTGTTCGGCAACAGTTGTATGTTCTTATTCTGGATGACATGACTCAACAAATCATCGTCCTTATCACCTAACTCCACTCTTTTCATGGCAATAGTAACCATCTCCGTACCAGAGGCTTGGATAGCACGCCCCATAAGGACATTGTCGTTAAACTTGCCCGTGCCTAAAAACAGTCGTGAGTTGAACTCATGTCCCGCAATAACCAATTTACTCATGATTTATCAAATTTATTATCTTTCTCGTTTTCATGACTGGGTCTTCTGCCCTGAGAATAGCTCCGCTGAGTGCTATTCCCGTGATTCCCGTGTCTTGGATATCCGCGATATCATCTTCCGTTATTCCGCCAATAGCCACGACAGGAATATTTATGTTCTCTTCAGCCATCCGTCTCACAATGCTACGATAGCCGTCAAGCCCCAGAACGGGCGCTAGATTCTTCTTGGTGGTGGTGAATCGGAAAGGACCACATCCGATGTAATCCGCCGAGTCGTTGTAGTGCTTCCTCAAATCCTCGAAGGTGTTGGCGGTTCCTCCGATGATGAAATCCGGTCCTAACATCTCACGAGCCTCACGCACAGGCATATCGTTCTTACCAAGGTGCACGCCATCTGCGCATAGCTCACGCACCAGCGCCACACGGTCATCGATGATGAAAGTGGCGCCGTGAGAACGGCACATACACAAAGACTCCTCGGCGATCGGGCGCACCACGTCGTCGGACACATCTTTCATACGCAACTGAATCCATCTGCATCCGCCCTCAAGGGCCATCCTGATAGAGTCCAGATAGCTATAACACTCGGAATAATGGGAAATAAACTGCAACATAGACTTACCCCCCGCATGCAGCTTTGATAATAGTGACACGCACTCCCTCTTGAAGTAACACATTCCCCCAAGACACACGTGGTTTCAACTGATTATCGATGGCTATGGCCACACCCTTCTGTGGCAACTGCAATTGGCTGGCAAGCTCCGCCAGACTGACGGCTTGCGTCTCGTGTTGTTCGTTATTGATACTAATCTTCATATTACATTCCTCCGGCGGCATTACCCGCATCAGGTTCTATGGGTATTCTCTCAGCCTTGGCACACTGCCTCAGCACCCCAGAATATTACTTTTGTGCCGCAAAGTTAGTACTTTCTTTCAACTTCAACCAATAATCTCGGAATATTTTTCGTTATCTCTGTCATTTAATATTTATTATCCAGACATGGTTGGATAACGAAAAAAACTTAATATCTTTGTAAATCTTTAGGCAAAAGGATATGAACGAATATAAGACAGGCAAGATGAAGAAAATAATAGCTATAATCGCATGTGTGTTGACTTGTGTGCAGACAGAGGCTCAGAAAATCTCTTTCAAATCTGAGTCCGCGTCATTGGGGACGACGTTATGGAAGAGTCCGGTGACTGCCACGTTCAAATTCACCAATAAGGAAAAGACTTCACTGAGAGTCCTGGATGTTGACCCAGGCTGCGGATGTACCTCAGTTGAATGGACCAAGGATGATGTGGTCAAAGGAAAATGGGGAGAGATAAAAGTAACATACGACGGACAGCAGCTAGGTCACTACGACAGATATATCGAAGTGTTCACCAACGCATCCTCTCATCCGGTGAGACTGCGCATATTCGGTGTGATAAGTACTGAGCTTGAGATTAACGTGGACAGTCTGTTCCCTTATATTATAGATAATGTGCGCGTTAGCACAAACAACATAGAGTTTCCGGACTTACACGCCGGAGACTCAGCCAAGGTATCATTTGACGTGTACAACGCCGGAGACAGGTCATACACGCTGCAGGTCATGCACCTGCCATCGTACGTCACCATGAAGGCGAGTCCGGAGAAGATCGGCAGGAACCGTTTCGGTACCATAGAACTGACCGCACATGGTGATGATGTGCCGGACCTTGGACTGACACAGACTTCTATATACATACCTCGCTATCCGGGAGATAAGGTGGGCACTGACAATGAGATGGCACTGTCAATCGTCAAGCTATCGCACACTCCGGTTGAGACGAGCGGAAAGCTGACACCAAAACTGACACTGTCCACAACAGACCTCACTCTGAAAAGCCACGGAGCCATTGCCAAGCTGGCAAACAAGATAGGATTCAAGGAGACCACACTGGGTAAGGTCGGCATAAAGACCAAGATGCAAGGACAGGTGACGATAACAAACCGCGGTTTGGCGCCTTTGAACATCACAAACGTGCAGGCGTTCAACCAAGCCATCACGGTCAGTCTGCCTAAGCGTGTCATCGAGCCAGGAGTGAGTGTTAACATGAAGATTGTCATCGACAGTCGCTTCCTTGGCGTGTCTAAGGCACAGCCTCGTGTTCTCATCATAACAGACGACCCTAAGATGCCGAAGGCGGTAATCAACGTCCACTTCGAATAGCGTGTGACGAGAGAAAGATAACAGAACTAAAAAGAGACGCTAATGGAACATCCTGAAAACTCCTCTGAATATGCGGGGCTGCAGGTCAACGCAGGCGTTGCCCAACCCTCAATCGTCAATCCTTACCTCTCAAAGATAAGGAAGAAAAGACATCAACTGTATTCACCCGGAGAATATGTCGAGGGAATACTGAAAGGCGACGTGTCCATGCTCAGTCAAGCCGTGACGCTCATCGAGAGCGTGTTGCCCGACCACCAGGCACTGGCACAAGAGGTGATAGAGAAATGCCTTCCTTACTCTGGTAACAGCGTACGCATCGGCATCAGCGGCGTTCCCGGCGCCGGAAAGAGCACCAGCATAGACGCTTTTGGCACTCATCTGCTGAGAGACTATGGAGGTAAGTTGGCGGTACTCGCCATAGACCCAAGCTCAGAGAAGACCAAAGGAAGTATACTCGGAGACAAGACACGCATGGAGAAGCTGGCTGTACACCCGAAGTCATTCATACGTCCAAGTCCGACAGCAGGAAGTCTGGGCGGCGTGGCGAGAAAGACAAGGGAGACCATAATACTCTGTGAGGCCGCAGGATACAATCACATCTTCGTGGAGACCGTGGGAGTGGGACAGAGCGAGACAGCATGTCACTCCATGGTGGACTACTTCCTGCTGATACAGTTGGCGGGAACCGGCGACGAGCTGCAAGGCATCAAGAGAGGTATCATGGAGATTGCCGACGGCATAGTCATCAATAAGGCGGACGGTGAGAACGTGGAGAAAGCCAAACTGGCAGCATCTCACTTCCGTAACGCGTTACACTTGTTTCCGATGCCCGACAGCGGTGTGCTTCCTGAGGTGCGTTGCTACTCAGGCTTCTACGAGACGGGTATAGACGAGATTCTCAAGATGGTGTTCGATTATGTGGACAAGGTAAAGGATAACGGCTATTTTCAATACAGACGTAATGAACAGTCAAAATACTGGATGTACGAGAGCGTAAACGAACGATTGAAAAGCGATTTCTACAACAACAGCAAGATTAGTGAGATGTTGAAAGCGACAGAGGCTGGCGTGCTGGGTGGAAAGGTGACGTCGTTCGTGGCGGCAAAGAAACTGTTGGACACCTATTACGAGGGACTGAGAAACACATAGTACTGTCAGACATGATTCGAACAAAAATACCACGTCTCTTCATTTCAAGAAAAGACATAAGGCACATTTGCTGCACACTGCTTGCAGCTGCTCCGCTTTGCGCTATGGCTCAGAGCGGCGACACCGCTTATGAGTTTCTGTCCATACCTATATCCGCACACTCGGCGGCTCTTGGCGGACAGAACATCAGCGTGATTGATGATGACCTGACACTGACATTCAACAACCCGGCACTGCTATCCAACGTTAGTGACAAGACACTCAACCTGGACATCACCTCATACATCAGTAGCACGAAGAAACTGAGCGCCGCATTCTCACGCACCATCAATGACAGAGCATCATGGTATGCAGGCGGAACAGTGCTGAACTACGGTTCGATGCCGGAGACAGACAGCAATGGCGAAACGTTGGGAGAATTCAGTGCAAAAGACATATCACTGCAGGGAGGCTTCGCCTATATGCTCAGTGACTACTGGTCAGGAGGTGTGAGCGTGAAGGTACTAATGTCAAACTATGCAGAATATTCTTCCACGGCCATAGGCGCAGACCTCGGACTGAACTACTGTGACGAGGAGAACGGATTCTCGTTCTCCATAGCTGGAATAAACTTAGGAGGTCAGGTTGACCCTCTGTATGAGACCAATGAGAGCTTGCCCTTCGACTTGGCGGCAGGCTTCAGCAAAAGTCTCTCCAACGCTCCAATAAGGTTGTCATTCACCTTCGACGACCTGACACACTGGGACGGCATGCCACTGATACGCCACATGAGTATCGGAGCGGACATACTTCCGACGCGGTACTCCTGGATAGCTTTCGGCTACAATGCCCGAAGAGCACACGAGATGAAGGTGGCTGACGGCAGCAGCCATTGGGCAGGGTTCAATGTCGGAGCCGGACTCAGCATAAAGAGACTGAAAGTCGGAGTGGCATGGGGTAAGTATCACATCTCATCCTCATCACTCATAATGAACGTCTCACTCACTCTATGAACAAAAAAAGACCTATATATATGAAAAAGATTATAATTGCTATAGACGGATTCTCGTCTTGCGGAAAGAGTACGATGGCTAAAGACCTCGCCAAGACCATCGGATATATCTATGTGGACACAGGAGCCATGTACCGTGCCGTGACGCTGTATGCGCTCGAGCACTCCATGTTTTCCGGTGAGAGCATCAAGGAAGAAGAGCTGAAAGCAGACATCGAGGCTGGCAAGGTAACCATCTCTTTCGAACTGAGCGAGGACGGCACACGTCCAAACACCCTACTCAACGGCAAAAACGTAGAGAAGGAAATCAGACAGATGACGGTCTCCACACGAGTAAGCCCTATAGCAGCACTACCATTCGTACGTGAGTTTCTCACGAGACAGCAGCAGAAGATGGGCGAGAAGAAAGGCATCGTCATGGACGGACGTGACGTGGGCACAGCGATCTTCCCTGACGCCGAACTCAAGGTCTACGTCACAGCCTCAGCAGAGATACGCGCTCAGCGACGTTACGATGAACTGATACAGAAAGGAGAGAAGGACGTGAGCTATGACGACATCCTCAAGAACGTTCGGGAAAGGGACCACATAGACACTCACCGCGCCGTGGCTCCGCTCGTCAAGGCTGATGACGCCATCGAGCTTGACAACTCACACATGACTATAGCTGAGCAGAAGGAATGGCTAATGGCAAGATATAAGGAAAGATGCTGATTGAGATTGACAACGGTTCTGGATTCTGTTTTGGTGTCACCACCGCCATACGCAAGGCGGAGGAGGAACTGGGCAAGAGCGGCTCGCTCTATTGCCTTGGCGACATCGTGCACAACGGCAGGGAGTGTGAACGTCTGAGGAAGATGGGACTGGAGACGGTAGACCACTCCGACATGGAGACACTACGCGACACCAAGATGTTGCTGAGAGCGCATGGAGAGCCGCCACAGACCTACGAGAAGGCACATGCACAAGGCATAACGCTCATTGACGCCACATGCCCCGTAGTGCTGAACCTACAGAAAAGAATAAGAAAGGATTACATCAGCTTTCCCAACTCACAAATCGTCATATACGGGAAAAACGGACATGCGGAGGTAATCGGACTGGTAGGACAGACCGACGGTCACGCCATAGTGATTGAGAACATTGAAGACGCAGAAAGGCTGGACTTCACACGTGACATACGTCTCTACTCACAGACCACGAAGTCCTTGGACGGGTTCCGTGAGGTTGTAGGACTGATATCAAGCAACATAAGCGGAGCAGCCACCTTCGTTTACTTCGACACGATATGCAGGCAAGTGGCCAACAGAATGCCCAACATACGCCTGTTCGCCGAGAAGCATGACCTCATACTCTTTGTGTGCGGTAAGAAAAGCTCTAACGGCAAGGTGCTGTACAACGAGTGCCGCAAGGTGAACGCAAAGACATATATGGTCGACAATCCGTCTGAGATTGAGCCGGAATGGCTGAGCAATGTGGACTCAGTAGGCATCTGCGGAGCCACATCAACACCTAAATGGCTGATGGAGGCTTGCCGCGAGAAAGTCGAGGAATATGTGGCGGAGGACAACGTGTCACAGTCAAAGTGACACGTCATCCTCAGAACATATAACCGAGATTGAGGAAAGAGCTGACACTGTGCGTGACATTGCTCCATCCAACGTTCAGGCTGATAGGACCGACAGGTGACTTGTAACCGTAACCGCCGACTGCGCCAAACAGATTTTTTGAGTTTACCGTCATGATTTTCTCAAAGGCATTGCCAGCCAAAGCATAGTTGGCGAGACAAAAGACATAGTTATTTGTCGTCAACGACCAGCGCAGACTGGTTCCTAATATGAGGATATTATTAGGAGCTATCTGCATATAATTGACACCAGCGAAGGACAGTTGCTGAGGCATGTAATGTCCGTAACTATCCACTCCACCAATGAAATTCATATTATTAAGGTGACTATTCTTGTTAGGCAATAGACGTCCCGACACTGACGGGAGGAGAGTGAACGAGTTTGACAAAGGTATGGCGGCATTGAAGTATCCCTCTACGATATTCAGTCCTCTATGTCCGCTGAACTTATATCCGTTGTCAGTATAGTAATTATACTTCACAGACCATTTCATTCCGCTGCGCGGCAACACGGACGAGTCGTGGTTGTCGAACTCCACCTTGACATAGTATGACACGCTTTTCTCGTTGAGAAAAGTCTGCACGAAGTCCACCCAGTCACTTTGCACCAACAGGCTGCTGTATATGCTGCTGCTCCATTCTCCTCCGAAGGTCACCAGCATATTACGCCATACCCTATTGAAGAATATTCCGGCTCTATGCTCAGAGAAATCGAGGTTAGCCGCCATCACACCGCGGTTGTACAACCTTATCTCGTTGTCGGAATACTTATACATCGCACCCACGCCCAGCTTTTTCCATGCCGCTACGGAGAAGTTCAGCTTACCATACGTGCGCTTACCGAGTCTCGCCTCTACACCGCCTCTCATCTTGTTGTCATGATTGAACTCATACGAGCCACCGACGAGGATACTCGCCAGCTCCTCATTGTCGAACCTCGCACCGAGTCCCAAGAAGCTGTTTTTCTGACCTTCCGAATATATCGACGGTACAGGCGTGACGACAGTGTCTGAGTCGAGCACCTTAGGGTTTCTCTCCGTCAGCGCTCTTGTAACCCCCACCTTCTTTCTCAACGCCATAAGTTCATCCCACTTACCTCTCGCCGCCGCCTCTCCTCTCGCAAGAAGGGTGTCGATAGCAGATGGAGAGAAGCTGGCTGATGAGTAGCCGTTGACATCCACGTTGATGAGCACGTCAGTTATCGCTTTGTTCTCATTATATTTATTTGAGCATATTATATCCAGAATCCTGTACAACACGTCAGCGGTAGTGCTGATCTCATCTGCCGACTTCGCCGTAGCCGACACGTCGACTCCTATTATAACATCAGCGCCCATCTTCTTCGCAATATCTGCCGGGTAGTTATTGACCAGTCCACCATCTACGAGCACTCGTCCGTTCTTCCTTATCGGCGAGAACACACCGGGAATTGCCATGCTGCTTCTCATACTCTCAGCGAGTATGCCGGAGTACATGTCGACCTCCTCGCCATTGACGATGTCCGTAGCCACACAAGCGAAGGGTATGTTAAGGTCCCTATAGTCCATGCTGTCCAGACGGTCCGCCGTAAGTTCGGAGAACAGCTTACCGATACTGTTTCCTTTAAGAATTCCTCCCTCAATAACTTCAAAAGGGCTCTTCTCAAACACACCGCTGACGATATACTTCTCCATCATCTGCTTTATGTCAAGGTTCTTGTCATTTCTGTCCCGCCCGTCAGTCAACAGACGCACCCAGTTCTGAGAACGTATCAGACTATCAAGCTGGTCTGTAGTATAACCAGAGGCATACAAACCGCCCATGATGGAACCCATACTCGTCCCCACCACTATATCTATAGGAATGCCCGCCTCCTCTATCACCTTGAGCGCACGGACATGAGCGGCACCCTTAGCACCGCCACCGCTCAGAACCACTGCCACCTTCTTCCTGCCAGACATTGACTCGCCGGCGGCACTGACATGAAGAGCACATGAGAATAATAATATTGAGGACAACAACAGTGTAAAAATTCTTTTCATACCTTCACCTTAATTGGTTTACTAATACTTCGTCATACTTCTTTTATTATCTGGAAACACCATGTCTGACATCAGAAAAGAATGACACCTAAATCTCAATGTCACATCTGTCACATATACCGAGTCCCCGATGACGACATCAAGCCACACAGCAAAGCCATACAAGGGGAACTCGTCCCGTACACAAAACATGACTACGCAAAGATAACTAATATATCACACGGCACACACCGCAAATGGCATATTTAGAAATAATGAAGTGAAATAGGACGATTTTTTCGTCTATTATTAGTAGTTTTGCGGGAATTTAGCGAATCACCCCATAACGGGCTAACAGAACAAAGACAACACATGAAGTATAAAGACATATTCCTTGATTTCGACGACACTCTATACGACACCAGAGGCAATGCGGCGATAAGCCTGCACGAGATATTCGTAAAGTACAGACTTGACAGGTATTTCAATGACGAGCACTTATTCGCCGAATCGTATTGGAACGCAAATGTCATACTCTGGAGTATGTACGCCAAAGGAGAGGTGGAACGGGACTTCTTGATGGTGGAACGCTTCAGACGCCCGCTCAGTGAGGGGGAAAACACGGACGGGACACCGTTTACGCCTGACAAAGAGCTATGCTTGTCAATCAACAATGATTTCCTGGAGCTCAACGCCTGTAAGGAAGGACTGGTAGAAGGAGCGCGTGAGCTAGTGAGCTATCTCAAGGATAAGGGCTACCGACTACACATATGCTCTAACGGATTCTGTGAGGTGCAATACCGCAAACTGCGAGCATGTGGACTGTATGACTTCTTCGACAACATCATACTCTCAGAACAGGCAGGAGCCAACAAACCGAATAAAGCGTTCTTTGACTATGCTCTGAAAGTGGCAAAGGCTGAGAGAACGACAACGATCATGGTCGGAGACAACTTTTACACGGACATAACAGGTGCGGCAGAGTCCGGATTGCATACCATTTTCTTCAACGCACATCCGGAGGCGTTCACGGCTCCACAACTTGCGAACCATGAGGTAAACAGACTGACTGAGATTATCAATATACTCTGAGAATACGTACACTGTCATCGTCGTCCTATCAAATTACGTGTTAATCTTTACCGTGCTTTTAGTCATAGGCAATAACCGCCTGCGCGGCGGCAAACAAGAACTGATTATCAGCACATTACGGTGAATCTGGAAAACATTTGGTAAACATTATGAGCATGTACTGCGCATTCTGCACACTCTATTTCTTCATATCCTCAGCCACCCACAACACCAACTCGTCGATGTTGTCGGTGAGTTTTCTCTCCATAGGCAAGGGTATGATAACGTCGGGGGCGATGCCAAGACCTTCAGACGAGAAGTTCTTCTCGTAGAAGCCTGAGTCAACGGTCGTGGCATAGAATATGCCCAAGTGGCTGTTAGGCAATGGCTCCGTTCGGCAATTGCCTGTCAGATCACATCCGTTGGTGTTACAGATACCATAGACCTTGCAACGGTCGCTGTAGTTCTTGACGAATTTCACAAGGCTTTCCGCCGCACTTCCTGTCATGAAATTTATCAATATGGCAGCCCGTTTGATACGTGATGTCGGTTGACGATTGTTATCGCTTTCTCCAAGTGTTACGAACTTCTTTTTCGAAGTCTCACACCTTTCAATCAGTTGCCGGTTGAATACAGATGATGGCTGCAGTTCTAGAAGTTCCTTCCAAAAGAGAAGGTTCTTGGGAGTATTACGAAACCATTGAACTTCTGGTTTATAAGGGTGGTCGTAAAGCAAATCATAGTATCCTTCCCATACGTTGTCGCCACCTCCGCCATTCCAGCGTATATCGATAATGAGATTTTCGCAGTCAGATATGAGGAATTGCTGCAAGGCGTTTACTGTACTGTCGTAGAAATCCGGTTCGCATGACGGAACACGAATAAGCCAAGTTAGGGAATCCACATTGCATGAAACTGGCATTGGTGCAATTTCGAAATTACCTGGATTTGTAAGTAATGTACTATCTAACTTAACGATTGCTTTTTCCCCTTGAATTTGTACTGCTATGAGGAATGTGTCAGACTCAAGTTGAATGTGATGGTCAAACTGGCTGTGGAACCAAAGTACATAATCCGTGGCGGCCTTTTCCAAACCTACCATCCCATTGTTTAGTTGCTTTCGGAGTCGCTTTTTCAAGGTTTTATATTCACGTTTGTAGCCTTTCTGCATGATGGCATCGAAGGGAGCATAGTTCTTTTCCACGAAACTAACCAAATAGTCATAGTCCTCCAAGTCTCTTTTCAGGCTGTCAGAATTAGTTGCAAATGAGAATTGAGCAGCAAGGGCGAAAATGAATAAGAAGATGATTTTCTTCATGTCTTTCGTTCTTGTTTTTATTTGTTCCTTCATTCACGACCGCAAAGATACAAATTATTATTTGAGCTCCGATAAAATGCAGTATTACTTTTGTTGGATTCCGATAAAATGCACCATAAAATGCACCATGTTATCATGGTTTATTCCGATGTGTACACTGCTTTTTGTAGAAACTCGTATCTTAAAGCAGTAAATTGATATTATATCTCATCTTGCAAATTATACTACTTGTTGGTTTCTGCGCAAAAATACATATAATTAAGCAGCCAAATAAAAAGCATAACATCGCATATCCTGTGACATTTTTGCTTAATAATCGTCGGAAGCCTTCTTCTGATGACTAAAAAAGAGACCTGCCCAAACGGACAGGTCCCTTTCATTATATCAGAGAGTTAAATTACTCCTCGACGGCTGCCTGCGCGGGCACAATGTGTTCGATGAGGCGAGACAGGTACAGGTGAGACGCAAGTTAGGCATCAACTGAAAGAGAGACGACAATGACAAGCCGACACCGCCAAACGGCGGCGGTGTCAGTTTCTCCACATCCTCACTGGGTAACTCTCATCCCGCCGTAGTCTCAGCGAGAGAGCATTACAATAATTCGCTAAGGACTTTGGCGTATGCGGCGAGCGAGGCTTTCCAAGACAGCATGCAGTCATTAAAGAATCTCATGGAGAGTGTCATGGACTCGAGCTTAAAAAAACGACAAGCGAATTTTCTGCCTCTCATAACAGATAAAGACATTATCCATTTTCAGTTGAGAAGGACAAAAAACAAAAGACACAAGAGACAATACTGCCATGTAGCGAACACCATGACAGCCAAGAATTATAGCAGAAAAGACAATATCTTTCTCATAATAACAAGCGTTGAAATGTCACAGTTTCACGCTGACGCCCTTCGACTCATTACCGAGTCTGTCGAGAGTCGTTATCACATAAGTGTAGCCGAATCGTTCACCGACAATCTCACAATGTCCGCCGGCTCCCATTGACCTCGGAGTGACTGTCACTATCTTGGCGGGATTCTCTGTGTCGATCTTCTCTCCCGGGGCGAAGGCGTAGACAACATACTGGCACGCCATATCCTCCTGCTTTTTTGCCTTTGGCGCATCCCATTCGAGATACACCCTACCTCGTCCGCTGGTGAAATGCGGATGACGTGCCGGTTTCGGCGCTTTAGCGTCGATGAACTTCATCAACGGCTGCAATGCCGGGTACCTATGGTATGACTGCTCAAGCACGGAGCGATAGCCACCATTGTCGGACGCCAACGCCGCCGCATACCACATACAGCTTCCCTGCACATTACTCAGACTTCTCTGTATGTCCAGCTTCAGGCACTGCTGGTTACGTGTCGAGTCGTTAGGGTCGACACCAGCCACTGTCCTGTCAATGTCCTGTCCTATGTACAACGGTCTGTCATTACAATAGTTATTCCACCAACGGCAGAGCACCTCATAGTCCGCCACCGTGTTGCCCACGTTCCAATATATCTGTGGTATGGTATAGTCCACCAGCCCCTCACGCTGCCACAACAGCACGTCAGCATACAGCTGGTCATAGTTCTGCAGACCAGACGTGGCGCTGCCCGACCTGTTGTTTCTTCCGTTCACGCTATTCCTGTAGATGCCGAAAGGTGACACGCCGAACTTCGCCAACGGCTTGACCTCACGTATGATGTCATGCAAGTTACGTATCAGTAGATTAACATTGTCGCGTCTCCAATCGCCAATGTCACGGAAGCCCCTCGGATTGGCCATGAAAATCTCCTCGTCGGGAATCTCCTCGCCATCCTCCGGATAAGGATAGAAGTAGTCATCGATATGTATACCGTCCACATCATAGTTCCTCAGTATATCCTCCACGACGAGACAGGTGTGTATTCTGTTTGATTCCAGCGCCGGGTTAAAGATCAGCAGGTCACCATAGGCGAACACACGCTCAGGGTTCCTGACGGCTACATGTCTCCTGTCCAGATCTGTGGTGCCCTTCGTCTTTGCCCTGTACGGATTCAGCCACGCGTGACACTCCATGCCGCGCTCATGACACTCCTCCACCATCCATCCCAGCGGGTCCCATCCGTCGGACGGAGCCTGTCCCTGTGTGCCGGTGAGATAACGGCTCCACGGTTCCAGACCAGAACGATACAACGCATCTCCCTCCACACGCACCTGGAAGAACACGGCGTTGATACCAGCCAGCTCCAACATGTCGAGCTGCTCGGTCAGCATCTCACGAATCTGCTGCGGGGACTTATCGAGGTAGACGCCATTGACACACTGCATCCACGCCCCCCTGAACTCACGCTTCGGTGACTGCTGGGCAGCGATGGACAAACAACACACCATCATGAAGAATATGACAAAACGTTTAATCATGCTTATATCTGTTATTCTTAAAAACATAATTTACAGGAACGGAGTGAGCAGGTTGCCGAACCACCCCTGGAAGCGATGAGCGAAGGACTGCTCTCTGTACCACCCCTTATACATAATGAACGAGTGTTTCTTTTGCTCCTCGAAATGAGCCACCAACTCGTCCGTGGCTTGTTTGTCGAGAATCAACATGTTGGCCTCGTAGTCACACCTCAAGCTTCGTGAGTCGAGGTTGACCGAGCCTACGGTACAACAGATGTCGTCTACGATCATCATCTTGGTGTGATGGAAGCCTCCCTCGAAAAGGTAGACAGTGGCACCGCGTTTCATGTAATTGTTGGAGACATAATGAGCTGTCTGAGGAGTGAGAGGTATATCGCCTCGCGCAGAGACGAGTATCTCCACATTGACACCTCTGTCGATTGCCCGTTTTAGTGCTTTGCGTACCCTGTGTGTAGGCACGAAATACGGGTTGATTATCTTGATGCTGTGATGAGCGGCATCAATCATCGTAACATACAGGTCACGCATGACGTCGGACGTTTTACCGCTATGTCGGTCGACGAATGACATACGACAGTTGCCGGCTGGCTTCAGCGCTGGGAAGTACTTGTCGTTGCCGAGCAGACTCTCCCCCGTCGACTTACGCCACATACGGCAGAACACGGTCTGTATCTCTCTCACCACTGGCCCCTCAATACGCATGTGCATGTCGTGCCAGTCACCTATCCCCGGTATGCCCTTAATATAATAGTCCGCCACGTTCATGCCTCCCGTGTAGGCTATCTGTCCGTCAATGACCACGATTTTCCTGTGGTCACGCGGTATGATATGATTGACCCACGGGAACTTGATAGGGTCGAAGCGCACGAGACGCACGCCGGTGGCGCATATCGAGTCGTGCATCGCACGTGAAATAGGCGAGTTGTTAGAACGGTTTCCGAAGTCGTCATACATGGCCCTGACCTCAACACCCTCCGCCGCTTTCTGCGCCAGCAGCTGGAACAGGAGTCCCGCTATGGAGTCGTTGCGGAAATTGAAATACTCGAGATGTATTGACGAGCGGGCATTCCTGACAGCGTCGAAGAGGTCGACGAACTTATCGTGTCCCCTGTAAAAGAATCTTACTGAGTTACTATCGACGACCGGTATGGACCTGGCGTGCATCCTACGCGCAATGACAGAGTCGACAGACATAGGGGAACGAGCGGCGTTGATCTCACTGCTCACCACAGACAACAAAAGCAGTAGAGCCACTCTTCCTGCCATCTTAAATATTGAGAACAATAAATCCAACCTTTTACTTAACACTTTGATTCTTTGTTTTCACTATATCGAACAAATATGTGAGCTTAGCCACTATAGTCTGGTTAGCGGAACGTCCGAAATCGCCTTTCTTACTATTGTCATAAAAGTCCGCCAATCCGTAGTAATATCGTCCTGACAGGAGGAAATGTCCCACTGGAGTGCTCAGTTCCATACCCACTCCCGCCGTAATTCCATAATCTAATTTGTTATCCGGCTCCTTGCCGTACTGGTACGTCACGCCGTTCGGACGATTGGAGACGTCCCACTCCTCTCCTCCTTTCACCTCACTTCCTGAGAGATAATATCCTATCTGCGGTCCTGCCTCAAAGAAGAACTTAGCTCCCCGCCTCTCTCTTCCCCAACCCATCTGCATCATGATAGGTACCTGCACATACGACATGTTTCTCATATACGTGTTGCCTGAGCCGTCCTCGATAACCTCCTTCCAGCCCAGGTTCCAGTAGTTCACCTCAGCCTGCACACCACATATCGCCGTGAAATACTTCTCACATATATATCTCGCCGCCACTCCGAACATACAGTCGCCTTTCTGGGACTGTTTGACAGTAGGCTGATAGTCTATCTTGTTCAAGGTGTAACCCGCCGACACACCGACGGAGAAATCACAACGGTTTTCCCCGACCTGTGCGAGGGCAAAAGCGGGAATGGCAAACAGGCTTGCGCAAATAAATCGTCTCATCATCATAACTCTCCGGTTCTACTCATATCGTTTTATCTCTATCACGTCATTACCCTTGTAGAACACGAACATGACGACAGAATTCTCAAAGCCGCTCCAATTATTCTTCCTGACGAAACAGAACGGGTTCTGCAGTGACGTGTATGACACCTTGTCCGTGTTCTCACAGAACGCCGCACCATAATCGCACAGTCCTCTCAAGAAATACGCACCGATGTCATATCCCAGCTCGCCGAACTTCGGACAGCTTGCCAACTGAGGCTTCTTAAACCACTGCTTGAAGTGATTGCAGAACGCTGACACTCGGTATGAGGAGGCGTCGCTGAAGAACGTCGTGAAGAATGCGCATTTATATTTGTCCAGACTCCTCTCGTTCTTGTCGGTGAACACCTGCCAGTCTGGGAAGCCGAACAGCGAGACATCGTATGTGTCGAGAACATTGCGGTTGTCCAGCTCGCTCACCAGCACCTCAAAGGAACGTGACGTGCCGGCTGACGGTATGACGATATTCTTCTTGCCTTTCTTCAGCAGACTCATGATATTGTCCATGTTCTGGATGGACACACGCTCATAGCTGATGTCCTTCATCGTGAGGTACTTCTTGAAGCCCCAGACAAACTCTTCGTTATCCGCCTTGTCACTCATGGCCGCGAAGATGATGTTAGCACCCGGGTAGAGCTGCAGGAACTTCTCATACACAAAGCTGTAAGTGTAATTCAGCGGTGAGTTCACCTGGAACGAGGTCTTATGGTTGTTGACGGCGTTCTCCTTGGTTGACATAGGGATGACATTGAGAATGTTATTGTCATGCGCATACTGCGCCACAGCCTCTACGTGGTCGGCTCTCGCCGGTCCGACAATCAGATGCATGTTCTTCATCTCAGCCTGCGAGAGTATAGAATAGACGGAGCTGCCCTCGTCATAAGCGTACACATTGACGTTTCTGCCGGCGTCCTTCAGAGAGTCGACAGCCAACAGAAATCCCTTGTAGAAATCTGCCATCTTCCTCGCCTCCGCTGTCTTGCCGCCTGTTTCCAGTCCGAAAGGAAGTATGACAGCCACGTTGACAGCCTCATACCTCATGCTTGACTTCTGGTCGGACAAAGTCTTGAACACCTCGTTGTCAGTAGGCAGCACATACCTCTCGCTGACAGGGTAAGGGATGTTCAGACGCGCGCCTTTCTTCAGCTTACCATCCTTCAGCTCCGGATTAGCCTTCACGAGATCCTGCTGTGTTATGCCGTACTGCTTACAGATGGAATAGATTGTTTCCTTTTTCTTCACCTCATGAATGGTCCTGTAATCCTTACGTTCCTTGGGAGCTGCCACGTCAGACAACTGCTGGGCAGCGGTGGCGTAGGCACCTCTCGGTATGACGATTATCGTGCCCGTCCTGAAGTTGGACGCCGACAAACCTGGATTGGCGTCAGTGATAACCTTTGACGTCACGTTATATTTCTTAGAGATGGAGTACAGAGTCTCACCAGCCTGTATGGTGTGGTGTGTCTCTCCCGTGACGGACTGAGGAATGTTGATTACCTGTCCCACCATGATGTTATCCGTCATTCCGGCGTTCACCTTCTTCACGTCAGCCACGCTGACACCATAAGACTGCGAGATGCCGTACAGTGTCTCCCCCACCCTTACCTTGTGTGCGAACGTGTTGTTTTGGGCGTATGATAAACCTGCCACAAACAGCGTCACAAGAATGAAAAATATCTTTCTCATTGTCTTACTATTTTTCATACATAACTATTCAAGGTGCAAAAGTAGTAAAAAAAACACACTCGAAAGCTCATCGGTTTTCAAAAACGCGCAATTAACCCGAATTAACAATTATTTGTCGGGGAGATTAACTAAATTCGCGTGTTTAACAGATTACACTTTTATGACGAGACTCATCAACAAACATACGGTGTTACTGCTGTCGCTGACTCTCGGCGCACCCGCCACACACATCGCGGCGCAGACCGCCACGCCTGTGGTGTATTACATCGACACGACGACAGAAACCGGAGACACGATAAAAATGAGTCAAGGCGACTCACAGACGACACAGGCTCCGCTGGAGCTCAACTGTCAGGCGGGCATCAACATGCCAGACGGATGGGAGGCGGTATGCGAGTGGCGTTTCTTCCTCAGCTCAGAAGGCGAAGAGTCACCATTGCTCACCCGATTCGAGGACAACACCTCATATACGCTGACAGAGTCGGGAAGCTACGGAGCAAAGCTGTACGTCACGTTCACCAACACCAGCGACGGCTCGACGGAAGAGTATGAGTCGGAAATCTTCACCGTGGTCATCAGCGAGTCGGAGCTGACATGCCCAAACGCCTTCTCTCCCAACGACGATGGAAGAAACGACGTACTGAGGGTGGCATGCAAGTCCATCGTGAGACTTGACGCTACGGTATTCAACAGATGGGGTCAGAAGATGGTGTCCAAAAGCATAAACGGTGTCAATGGCGGATACACCGAGAACGGCACTTACTACATCGACATCTGGGACGGCAGATACGGAGGAAACTACGCGAAAGACGGCGTGTACTTCCTCAACCTCAACGCCAAGGGCAGCGACGGAACAGTGTACAAAGAGAAAAAGACCATCAGTCTTATCAAGGGATATAATGAGGACTCAGAGTCCTCTGCCAACTAAGGACGACGGAGCGACAAATGACACATGTCCCACAACTTTCAATAATAACGTCACAATCGTTTCAGGATGAAAAATAACATTGAGATAGAGGGTGCGAGAGTGCACAACTTGAAAAACGTTAACGTCACCATACCACGCAACAGCCTCACGGTGTTCACGGGACTGAGCGGCAGCGGCAAGTCGTCACTGGCGTTCGACACCATCTTCGCGGAGGGACAGAGAAGGTATATAGAGACGTTCTCAGCCTACGTGCGCAACTTCCTCGGAGGCATGGAACGTCCCGATGTGGATAAGATAACGGGACTGAGCCCCGTAATCAGCATCGAGCAGAAGACCACAAACAAGAACCCGCGCTCAACGGTGGGAACAGTGACGGAGATTTACGACTACCTGCGACTTCTCTACGCCAGAGCTGGCGAGGCTTACAGCTACGAGACGAACGAGAAGATGGTCAAATACACGGAGGAGCAGATTCTCGAGCTGCTGCTCAAGAACTACGACAAGAAACGTATATATATACTTGCACCACTGGTCAACAGCAGAAAAGGACACTACAGGGAACTGTTCGACTCAATAAGGAAGAAGGGATACCTCACCGTCAGAGTCGACGGAGAGATCTCCGACATCACCGAGGGTATGAAGCTGGACAGATATAAGACTCACAACATTGAGGTGGTGGTCGACAAACTGGCGGTGAGCGCGAAGGACTCGGAGAGACTAAACAAGAGTCTCGCCACAGCCATGCACCTGGGCAACGGGCAAATCATGGTGCTTGAGAAAGACAGCGAGACGACGGATGGCAAGTCACCGCTGACTAACAGCGTCATCAAGCATTTCTCGAAACGACTGATGTGTCCGACAACCGGAATATGCTATCAGGACCCAGCGCCAAACAATTTCTCTTTCAACTCACCACAGGGAGCGTGCCCGCACTGCAAAGGACTGGGATATGTCAACCTCATCGACGAGGATAAGATAATTCCGGACAAGACACTGTCCGTACATGACGGAGCACTCGCCCCTTTAGGTAAGTATAAGAACGCCATGATCTTCTGGCAGATTGACGCCGTGCTTGAGCAGCACAACTGTGACCTGAAGACGCCGGTGAACAAGTTGCCGGCAGAGGCTATACAGGAGATTCTCTTCGGACGACAGGAACGAATAAGGATTAAATCAAATCTCACCAAGACTACCAATGACTTATACACGGAGTATGAGGGACTTGCCAAATACATACATCAGCTGATTGAGTCGGAGACATCAGCCTCAGCGCAAAAATGGGCGGACTCGTTCGACAAAGAGTGCGTGTGCCCTACATGTCAAGGCACACGACTGAACACCGAGGCTCTGCACTTCCGCATCGCAGACAAGAATATAGCTGAACTGTCCGCAATGGACCTAAGTGAGCTGCACGAGTGGATATGCGACGTGGAGAACCACATGTCTGACAAACAGAGGAAGATTGCCACAGAGATTCTCAAAGAGATACGAAGCCGCATAGAGTTCCTTCTCGACGTCGGTCTGGAATACCTGTCACTCAACCGCTCGTCCATGAGCCTGTCAGGTGGAGAGAGTCAACGTATACGACTGGCCACTCAAATTGGCTCAAAGCTTGTCAACGTGCTTTACATACTGGACGAGCCAAGCATAGGACTGCACCAACGTGACAACGTACGACTGATTGACTCGCTGAAGAAGCTGAGGGACGAGGGTAACACAGTCATCGTCGTCGAGCACGACAAGGATATGATGCTGGAGTCCGACTATGTGGTCGACATGGGACCGAAGGCCGGACGAAAAGGAGGCGAGGTGGTGTTCCAAGGCACACCTGAAGAGATGCTTAAACAAGGCACACTCACCGCGCGCTACCTCAACGGCGAGGAGAAAATCGAGGTGCCGACAACACGGCGCACAGGAAACGGACACTATCTTCGCATAACAGGAGCCAGCGGCAATAACCTGAGAAACGTCGATGTCTCCATACCACTCGGTACACTGACGGTGGTCACCGGAGTGAGCGGCAGCGGCAAGTCGACACTCATCAACGAGACATTACAGCCGATACTCTCACAACATTTCTACCGTTCTCTTAAGGACCCAATGCCGTATACCTCTTTCGAGGGATTCGACTATATAGACAAGGTGGTGAACGTGGATCAGTCACCTATAGGACGAACGCCGAGGAGCAATCCCGCCACCTATACCGGCGTGTTCTCCGACATCAGGTCATTATTCGTTGAGATGCCTGAGAGCAAGATGAGAGGCTATAAACCCGGACGTTTCTCTTTCAACGTGTCGGGAGGAAGATGTGACGTGTGCGGCGGCAACGGTTACAAGACCATAGCCATGAACTTTCTGCCCGACGTGCTGGTACCATGCGAGAACTGCCACGGCAAACGCTACAACAGAGAGACGCTTGAGGTACGATTCAAAGGTAAGTCCATCGCCGACGTGCTCGACATGACCATTAACCAAGCTGTGGAGTTCTTCGAGAACCAGCCTCAGATACTCAACAAGATTAAGACGCTTCAAGATGTGGGACTGGGATACATCAAACTGGGGCAGCCGTCATCGACTCTGTCGGGCGGTGAGTGTCAACGCGTGAAACTGGCCACCGAGCTGTCCAAGAGAGACACGAGCAAGACAGTATACATACTCGACGAACCTACCACAGGACTGCACTTCGAGGATATACGAGTGTTGATGATTGTGTTGCAGAAACTCGTGGACAAGGGCAACACCGTGGTGGTCATAGAGCACAACCTAGACGTCATCAAACTCGCCGACTATATCATCGACATGGGACCTGAGGGCGGACGCAACGGAGGACAAGTGATGGTATGCGGCACACCTGAGGAAGTGGCCGCGGCGGACAAAGGCGTGACGGCAAGATTCCTGCGTGAGGAGCTGAAGATATAAAAACAATGAAAGACTTTGCCTTCTTTGCCATTGCCTTCAACATCAAGAAAATGGCAGCAATAGTCCGAAAACGGGAGAAAATGCGCACCATTGCGGGATTTTTCGTATCATATAAGCTAATATGGGGATTAGGCCGGACATTCCATGCAAAAAACACAAAAATGGCAGCATAGAACTCTATGCCACCATTGCGAATACAGAAAAGAGGATGTGCCTATTTTGACACACCCTCATATAAAATTTGTAAATCATATGTCTTTATGAAGACAATATGCCACGGAGTTATTTCTGAGCTCCTGTAAAACTGATATCAAGAGGTTTTGATACTTTAGTGCGATTAGTTGCACAAGTATATTGTGGATATGTTACTTCAACGCCACCATACAAACAATTCATCTCAAAATTGCTCAAACCATGAAAACATTTTTCTGGGTGAGATTTAATTTCTTTAATTTAATCATTTTTTTTAAGTTTTTAAAGTTTTTAATTATATAACTATTGCAATAGTATATCTTCCAATAATAAATTCTTAATAGTCAAACAAATAATGCCATCCTTATAAGATGAATTAGAAATAATATCTAAAAAACATTTTTTTGTAATAATATATTTGTTGTCATTTCCTAAATTTGGCAAAGAATACAATATATCTGTTAAAAAATTTGAGATACGATTTTCAGATACTACATTGCTATATTTTATTTGGAGTCCTTCAATGAAACTACCATCGAATGGAATTTCTTTATTTCTATTAACACATCCAATTACTCTAGAGCAGACATAGGCTATTATTCCGAGTAGCCCATTATCAACAGTCTCATCATCAATTTTTAGAGGATTCACTATTTGTACTCTGTTGTCAAGATCAAATAGTATTTCGTCGGGATTTCCATATACAATTCCCTGTTGATGAAGAAATTCTACCAAGAAACCAATTCCTAATTATTACTGTCCGCTAAACACGACCTATCCATGCCCAACCTCTTTATTACCAGTGGTTGGGCATACTTATTTGTTATGACAAGCCCCCTCATTCATTTTCCGTCTCGCCTGGAGGCGCTTCAGCTGCCAGTTCAAGCATGATTTTAAGGTCGGCATCC